>Ga0115572_10000007_pt1 | contig 165254 bp, 124 predicted proteins | sample COGITO_mtgs_1206_FD_88681 | JGI IMG/M metagenome (GOLD analysis project Ga0115572, IMG submission 88681) | Pelagic marine microbial communities from North Sea - COGITO_mtgs_120607 | ecosystem: Environmental > Aquatic > Marine > Epipelagic | place: Germany:Helgoland, sampling site Kabeltonne... | reverse complement strand
TAGATACTCACCAATCCAAAAAGGATCGCAAAGAGTCTTATGAGTCCGTTATTTTGCATTTTGGTTTTTGTTTACGCTAAATAAGCGTGCAAATATAAAGTTTAGGCAATGATTTAGCAACTTATAAGACCGTATTATACCCTTGATCAATAAGCAGCCTAGGCAAATGCCTTATTTCAATACATCATTGAGTGCTTCGTTCATGTTTTTAACCGCTGCAGTGCTTTGGTTAAATTTTTCTTGTTCTTCGGCATTGAGTTGAACATCCACGATGGATTCCAATCCATTTCTTCCGATGATACAGGGAACTCCAATACAAAGATCTTCTTGTTGGTATTCACCTTCGAGTAATACAGAACAAGGAATCATTCTTTTTTGATCGTTGACGATGCTGTCAACCAAATAGGCTACAGAAGCACCGGGTGCGTACCAAGCCGAAGTTCCCAACAGTTTGGTAAGGGTGGCTCCTCCTACCATAGTCGATGCAGCTACTTGCTCCATCGCTTCATCGGTAAGATGCTGTGAAACGGGAGTACCGTTATAGCTAGCCAATCGGGTAAGCGGGATCATGGTGGTATCTCCGTGGCCACCGATGACCATCCCTTGGATGTCGTTGGCGGGTTTGTCCAAAGTTAGGGATAGATAGGTTTTGAACCGAGAACTGTCCAATGCTCCTCCCATTCCGATGACACGATTTTTGGGTAATCCTGTTGCTTTGAGTGTCAAATAGGTCATGGTATCCATAGGATTGGAAACTACAACGATGACAGTGTTGGGAGAATGTTCTAGGATACTGCTCGCAACAGATTGCACAATTCCAGCATTGATTCCGATCAATTCCTCTCGGGTCATGCCGGGTTTTCTCGGTACTCCAGAAGTGATCACGACCACGTCACTGTCTTTGGTCGCTGAATAATCGTTGGTCACCCCTTTGATACGGGAATTAAAACCTAAAGTAGTAGCAGTTTGCATAAGATCAAGTGCTTTGCCCTCAGCAAATCCCTCTTTGATGTCTAACAATACGACTTCGCTGGCAATTGACTTGATGGCGATGTATTCTGCGCAAGAAGCCCCTACATTTCCGGCTCCAACTATGGTAACTTTCATTTTTTAATGGTTTAAATTCTAAAATCCCTCAAAATTAAGAGATTTTGCGGTAGTGGAATCATTGAATTTCTAAAATTTACGCGTCAATATTGGCGTAGATAGCATTTTTTTCGATGAATTCTCTTCTCGGGGGAACTTCGTCTCCCATCAGCATAGAAAAAACTCGATCAGCCTCTCCTCCATTGTCGATCGTTACACGTCTGAGCGTTCGCATTTCGGGATTCATAGTGGTATCCCACAACTGTTCTGCGTTCATTTCACCCAAACCTTTGTAGCGTTGAACACTGGATCCCGCACCAAATTCTTGTTGTAATCGGTCACGCTGATCGTCGTCCCAAGCATAGCTTTTCTTAGCCCCTTTTTTGACCAAATACAAGGGTGGAGTGGCAATGTAGATATAACCCGACTCGATCATTTCCTTCATATAACGAAAGAAGAAGGTGAGAATGAGGGTAGATATATGGCTTCCATCAACATCGGCATCACACATGATAACGATTTTGTGATAACGCAATTTTTCCATATTGAGGGCTTTGCTGTCCTCCTCGGTTCCAATGGTAACGCCCAAGGCGGTGTAAATGTTTCTGATTTCCTCATTTTCAAAAACCTTGTGTTGCATGGCTTTTTCCACGTTGAGGATTTTCCCTCTGAGAGGAAGTATGGCCTGAAAATTACGATCCCTACCCTGCTTGGCAGTTCCCCCTGCAGAGTCACCCTCTACGAGAAATACCTCACACAAAGAGGGATCTTGTTCGGAGCAGTCCGATAATTTACCGGGCAATCCGCCTCCGGTCATTACAGTTTTACGCTGAACCATCTCTCTGGCTTTACGAGCCGCATGGCGGGCCTGAGCTGCTAGGATAACCTTTTGTACAATGATTTTAGCATCGTTGGGGTGTTCCTCCAAATAGTTTTCCAACATCTCGGAAACGGATTGAGATACAGCCGCACTGACCTCGCGATTTCCTAACTTGGTTTTGGTTTGTCCTTCAAACTGGGGTTCTCCCACCTTAACAGAAACGATGGCAGTCAAACCTTCTCTAAAGTCATCTCCGGCAATCTCAAACTTAAGCTTGTCCAATAATCCAGATGCGTCAGCGTATTTTTTTAGAGTACTGGTCAATCCTCTTCGGAAACCCGATAGATGAGTTCCCCCTTCGTGGGTATTGATATTGTTTACATAGGAATGTAAGTTTTCGTTGAATGAAGTATTGTAAATCATGGCAACCTCAACGGGTATCCCATTCTTTTCTCCCTCCATAGAGATCACTTCCTGAATAATAGACTCTCTATTGCTGTCCAGGAATCGAATGTATTCTTTAAGTCCCTCATCGGAATAAAAGGTTTCTTGAATAATATTCCCTTCTTCGTCTTTTCTTCTTTTGTCGATTAGTTTTATGCTGATGCCCTTATTGAGGAAGGACAATTCTCGCATCCGTTGTGCCAAGGTATCGTAGTTGTACTCAAGGACTTGCTGAAAAATTTGTGGATCGGGCTTAAAAGTAACTACTGTTCCATTCTTGTCCGAATCTCCTACCGCTTCAACAGGCCCCAAGGGTTTGCCTCTTTCATAGGTTTGTTCCCAAATTTTTCCTTCGCGGTATACTGTTGCTTTGAGTTGTTCGGAAAGTGCATTGACACAGGAAACTCCAACACCGTGAAGTCCTCCCGAAACTTTATAGGAATCCTTATCGAATTTTCCTCCAGCACCGATTTTGGTCATGACCACTTCCAATGCAGAAACTCCTTCTTTTTTGTGCATACCAATGGGAATTCCTCTACCATTGTCTTCGGTGGTGATAGAGTTGTCCTCATTGATGATAACGGTAATAATATCACAGTGACCCGCTAAGGCTTCATCTATGGAGTTGTCTACAACTTCATACACCAGATGATGGAGTCCTCTGACCCCTATATCTCCAATGTACATAGAAGGACGCATTCTTACGTGTTCCATGCCCTCGAGGGCTTGAATACTATCCGCTGAATATTCAGGATTTTTATTGGATTCGCTCATAAATATTGGATGATTTTTTTAGTCATTTCGTATACTAACAAATATACTGAAACCTCCAGTAAAAATGCAGGATCAAGCGGCATTAAGCCCATGAAGTTATCAACACAAAATGTGAAAAAAAATTAATTCGAACTAAGGAATTAGAATGGCCTAGAAGTCACTCTCCGTAAGCATCGTCGTGCACCTTAGCCACTGCCCTTCCGCTGGGGTCGTTTTGATTCTTAAAAGCCTCGTCCCATTCCAAAGCAATGGGGGTACTACAGGCTACCGATGGTACGGATGGAACACTCAATGCGGCTGCATCGCTGGGGAAGTGTTCTTTAAATATGCTTCGATAGTAGAATTCTTCTTTGTTTTGTGGGGTTTGCAAAGGAAATCTGAAATGAGCATTTTCCATTTGCTCATCTGTAACTGCGGCTTCCACGACCTCCTTAAGTGTATCAATCCAGCTGTAGCCTACCCCATCGGAAAACTGCTCTTTTTGCCTCCAAGCAACACTTTTGGGTAGGTAGTCTTCAAATGCCTTGCGAATCACCCATTTCTCCATTCGTTCTTTGTTGATCATTTTATCCTGTGGATTGATACGCATGGCTACGTCGATAAATTCTTTATCCAAAAAAGGAACCCTTCCTTCTATTCCCCATGCAGCAAGTGATTTGTTGGCTCTTAAACAATCGTACTGATGAAGTTTGTCGAGTTTTCTTACGGTTTCTTTGTGAAACTCCTCGGCCGAAGGGGCTTTGTGGAAGTACAAATACCCCCCAAACAACTCATCTGCACCTTCTCCAGACAATACCATTTTGATACCGTGAGACTTGATGCTTCGCGCCATTAAAAACATAGGGGCGGACGCTCTTACCGTAGTAATATCATAGGTTTCCAAATGATAAATAACATCTTTAATAGCATCCAGACCTTCCTGAATCGTAAATACGACTTCGTGGTGTATGGATCCAATATGCTCAGATACTTTTTTGGCTGCCGCCAGATCTGGAGAGCCCTCCAGTCCAACTGAAAAAGAGTGTAACTGTGGCCACCAGGCTTCCTGGGTGTCATCTGACTCCACTCGTTTGGAAGAAAACTTTTTAGCCAAGGCAGAGGTGATGGAGGAGTCTAAACCTCCTGACAATAATACTCCATAGGGAACATCACTCATCAACTGCCGGTGAACAGCGTCGGAAAGCGCATCGTGTAAATCTTCAATACTGGTAGGGTTGTCTTTGACTTTTTCAAAGTCTACCCAGTCTCTTTTATACCATTGGGTTGGTGACGAGTCCCCACTTTTCATATAATGACCGGGAGGAAATAATTCTATTTTGGCACAAATTCCTTCTAGGGCTTTCAATTCTGAGGCTACATAAAAAGTACCGTCTTTGTCCCATCCCATATACAAGGGAATGATTCCCATGTGATCGCGGGCTATGAAATAGCTGTCTTTAGTGCTGTCATAGAGGGCAAAAGCAAATATTCCGTTGAGATCGTCAATAAAATCAGCTCCTTTTTCTTGATAAAGGGCCAGAATAATCTCACAATCGGATTCTGTTTTAAATTTGTATTTCCCTTCAAACTGTTTTCTCAACTCAAGGTGATTATAGATCTCTCCATTGGCGGCCAAAACGATGGTACCGTCTTCACTGAACAAGGGCTGCTTGCCAGAGGTAGGATCGACAATGGCCAATCTTTCGTGACCCAAGATGGCATTATTGTGGCTGTAGATACCACTCCAGTCGGGACCTCTATGTCTAAGTTGTTTTGACATTTCTAATATTTGAGGTCTTAGCAATTCTGAATCTTGTTTCAGATCAAAGGCACATATAATTCCACACATGATTTAAATTTTTAATCAAAATTAAATAAATATTTTAATTTTTTCATTCAATTCAATGATTAGGTATATAAGTTTAATTAAAATATCATTATTTATTAAATATTTAAACCTTACTTAAGCTAAGACGAGGGAAAAGTTAAAAAATTAAGTCAAAGGGCGACTATAGTCGATTGCTGAAGACAATTTTCCCATTCAGGAGGGTGGCCACAATTCTGGTATTGGGAACACTTTCAATTTCAACCTGCATAATATCTTGATCCAAGATGATAAAATCTGCGAATTTACCAACCTCAATACTGCCTTTTTCATTATCCTCGAAATTGGCATAAGCCGCCCAACGGGTTAATCCCAAAAGGGCTTCATAGCGGGACAAGGCATTTCTGGGTTGAAAAGCTTTGGAAAATTGATCACCGGGAACTTTTCTGGCAACAGCAGCATAGAAGGTCTTAAAAGGATTAATATCTTCTACAGGGAAATCGGTGCCCAATGCCACAATTCCAGACCAATCCAGTAGGTCTTTGTATGCATAAGCGCCTTTGATGCGCTCATTTCCCAAGCGATCGATGGCCCAGCCCATGTCGCTCACCGCGTGGATAGGTTGAACTGAAGGAATGATTTTGGCATTGAACCGTGGGAAATCTTCTGGGGCAATGAGTTGTGCATGTTCTATTCTCCATCGGGGATCTTCTTTTGTTCTGAGTACCTGATTGTATACCTCCAAGACCAGTCGATTGGCAGCATCACCAATAGCGTGGGTATTCATTTGAAAAGATTTTTCTGCCAATAGATTAGCCAAATCCATCAGGGAATCTTTGGAAATCAACAAACTACTTTTGTACCCCTTTTGATCGCTGTAATCCTCAATCAAGGCTGCTCCTCTGGAACCAAGTGCTCCATCGGCGAAAACCTTAACGGAATTAACATTCAAATAGTCGGTTTTGAGCTTACCTTGACTGACAAAATGATTGATGGAATGAGGATCGTTCTCAATCATGGCATAGACGCGGAGTTTGATCAGATTCTTTTTTTGCAGGCTATCGATCAAATATATGTCTTGTTTGGAAGCTCCAGCCTGGTCGACGGTGGTAAGACCGTTTTCAAAACTGATTTCTTGTGCTTTGAGTAATGCTTCTATTTTATCTTCTTTGGAATACTCGGGAATGATTTTTTCAACCAATTGCTTGGTGTTGTCCACCAAGACCCCATTAAGCTGTCCTTTATGTTTGAGGATTTGGCCACCCTCTACAGCTGTATTCGAATCGATCCCAGCCATTTCTAGGGCTTTTTGATTGACCAAAAAAGCATGCCCATCAATGCGTTCCAAAACAACAGCAGTATTGGGGAAAGCGGCATTGAGTTTTTGGTTGAAGGGAAATGAAACATCAGTCCATTGATTTTCATCCCAGCCCGCTCCTAGTATGATTTTTTGATTGTATTTATTTTGGTGTTTTTTGACTATTTCAACGATTTGGTCAATACTTTCCGTATCTCTCAAATCGGCCTTAAACTGGTTTAGACCCAGTGATAAAAGATGTCCATGAGAATCAATAAATCCTGGAAAAATAGCCAGTCCCTGAGCATCAACAGTATTGGCAGGTTTGTACTTTTCAACAAGCTCTTCCCCACCTACTGCCACAAATTTTCCGTCCTTTACCACAAAGGCTGAGGCAACGTCAAATTCGGCATTGACGGTATAAATTTTGGCATTGTGCACCAATAAATCTACTCTCTCTGAACATCCTATGGAGATGCAAAATAAGATCAATAGAAAAAGGTTGCTTTTGTTCATTTGGAAAAATATGACCACAAAAATAAACTAAAAATAATACTGTTAAAACATTTAGCCCTCAGATTGTAGATTGTTATAAGTTTATATCAAATTTATACCGAATTCCTCCCAAATGTAACTGACTTTGATTTTGGTAATATGCCCATCTAGATGTATTGTCGGAAAGGATCATGTTTCCTTCGTAAAATAAATCCCATTGGTCGTTGATTTTCCAGGTAATGGAAGATGCAATGCTAAAGACCGATCCCACAGACTCGATGGTTTGATAATTCCCACTACTGTTTTCTATAAGAGAAACAGGGATATTCTTAACAGAGTCCCGATCCCCTATGTAATGCCCAGAAGCTTGAAAAAATATTTTTTTGCCCAATCTGAAATTGGCATTTAAATCAATTTTGAGTGAGGGCAAATTCCACACTTTTTGATCCCCTTTCCTTTTGTATTCGTAATAGCCGGTTTCCAAACTTATTTTATTGTATTCACTGAATCGCATTTCGATTTGAGTCACAATTCCCATTTTTTCAACACTGTCATATACCACTTCGTAAGCATTGGACAAACGATAGGCCACATCCTGATTGTTGTCATCGTAAGGCAAACGCTTGAACAAAGGGAAGTTGTCGGATTGGCTGTAGTGTGCATTGAACTTTAAAGACAAGCCCGACCCAGGATAGGCTTTCAATCCTAAATCGCCATAATGATTTACCTCAGTGGCTTTAATGGCCAGAGTTGGTGCCACATAGGGATTTTCCAGTGAGAAGGAGGTAAAACTATTGAGGTCATAACCTCCATTATAATTTAGGAAAGGAACCAGTTTTCCACTACCAGCTTTGTAGGAAATTTCTGCTTTGGGATAAACAAAAAATGCTGGATCATCCTCTTCGGCATCCCCAAAGGGATAGATTCCTTTGGCACCCAATCTGAGTTTTAATTTCCTTCCTATGTTCAAAAACTGAAATTCCAGTCGTCCCATTCCTTTGCTATAACTCAAAGCCTGTTCATCGTAATAGCCTCTAACGAAGTTGGTGTTAATCAGTTCGATGTGGGGAATCAATTCCAGATATTGATTGAAAAAAGGAATCCTCATTTGGGTATTGATTTTGACAATGTGTTCTGAGCTGTCAAATGAATCGGTAGTGATGTGAGTGTTGAAATTGACCTTGTTAAATAAACCATCATACCATTGCCAACGGGAGCGAATGGAGAGATAATTGAGATTTTGAGAGGGGTCGATCACATCGGGTCTAAAAGACGATATATTGGTCCAATCCAAATCATCATACTGTCCAAAAAAATTATGCCCTTGTCGATCAAAACGCAAATCCGAATCTACACGCATATTGTTCTGTTTGTATTGATGTAATAAATTAAACGAAGTTCTTTTTTGATCACTATTGAGGACGGTTTTGTCGATAGGCCCCACTTTGTTATAGAGGAATTCCAAACCGATGGATTGCATTCTGTCCAAAGGCACCATGGTGGAAAAATTGAACTGGGAGGAAGATTGATTTCCAAGCCCGCCCATTACATAAGAGTTGTGAAAAAAAGAACTTTCTCGGCGTTGCAGTTTGAGGGGAGTTGCTTTGTTGGGAACGAATGTGGAGACTACGGGTACGGGTTCAAAGGTATAATCTACCTTTATTTTTTTCTGAACCAATGAATCGTCAATTTCGGGATTGGTTCTGATTTTAAAAACACTTTTAAGGCTGGGGTTATACGATCTGACTACAGTGACCTCCTGAGTACCCAAGTCGTCCTTCTCTTCTTCCTGAGCCAGAATTGGAAGAGACATGAAAAAGTAGAATACGATAAAAATTTTATTGTACTTCATTGTTATCGTTGGGTTGTGATAAAGTAGCATTTTGCTCAGACTGTTTTTCTTTGATTTGGTTCAGTAAGGTTTCCCCTTCTTTTAATATTTCAGGAAATTGCTTGTAGTTTTCGAGTAAGGATTCCAATATGTAGGTGGATTGAAAAGCGTCTTTGACGGCATAAAAGTTTTTGGCCATCAGCAATAGACTTTTGGCCGCCCAGTAGGGTTGACTACTAAATTTTTGGGACAAAAGTGCAATGACTTCATTGGACTTCTCAAAATCTTTGTTCTTGTGATTTTGATGGGCTCTAAAATAATAGGCTTCTGCAGCAAGCTGATCAATAGGTGCCTTTTCCAATACCTCAAAAGCAGATTGAGCTTTAAGAGAGTCTCCTAGGGCTATAGAAGTTTGTGCCAAAATTTCATAGGCATCCCATTTTACTTTCACTTCAATATTTTTCAATTCCAATACGGCTTCAGCCTTACTTTGTGCATTCTCAAATTCTTGGGATTCGTAATAGGTGCGCATCAAGTTGAACATGGCATAACGTTTGTTTTCAGGAAAGACCGCTGCGGCTTCCAATTGTGTCCAAAGCGGCACAGCTTTTTCTTGCATTTCCTGTTTGACCAAAATCTGAGTAGCACGAACCAATGCTTGTTCGAAAAACTCATTGGGTTTTTCATCGATCAACTTTTGGTAGTGTTCAAGGGCGGCATCGGTTTCGGATTCCTCAAAGTAAATTTCAGCTAAAGCAAAATGAGCATTGAGAGCATTGCGTCCCTGGGGATAACTTTCCAGATAGGAGTTAAAAGATTTTTTAGCCTGATTCTTACGGTCACTTAAAAACTGTTTTTCGGCCGCCGAAAAAGCCGTTTGTTCTAGCTCATTGTCGGAGAAAGTATCGATATTCAATGATTTGAGCCATTGAGTAAACTGGGGAACCTTGTCCGAGTCAACTGCAATTTCCTTAAGGGTTCCTAGGGCCTGTTGTGCCACAGCATCATTGGTATAGCGAACCACCAAGCCTTTCAGTACGCCTTCTGCTTGGTTCAATTTTTCCTGATTGTAGAGGATCAAGCCTTTGTTGAGAATGGCTTTAGGAAGGTACGGGCTTTTGGGATAACGACCAATCATATCGTCGTAGGTGCTGATTGCCGTATTAAAAGAACCCGCAACCGCATAGGCACTTCCCAACTCATAGAATGCGTCATCTACGAAGGCAGACTTGGGGTGCTTTTCGATCAACTCCATGAGGGTACTAATTTTTTGCTTGTTACGGTCAACAAAACCATAACTCATTGACTTTTGATACAGCGCATAATCGGATTGGGCTGGGGACATGGCAATACCTTTATTGTATTGCTCCATAGCTGGCCAAAAACGACTCATGGCAAATTCAGCATCCCCCATACGGATATAGGCATCACGAACTTTGGTGCGGGAGTAGTGTTGGGGTTGATTGACTACTTTTTGAAAGGAACTCAAGGCCAATTCATAATCCCCCATCTTGAAATAGGTGTATCCCAAGTGATAGTGATATTCCAACTCATTGAGCATCGATTTTCTTGGGACATTATTTTCAAAATTAAAAAATACATCGACCGCGTCCTCAAATCGATTGCTTTCGTAGTGGGTTTGTGCCCACCAAAAAAGAGATTGGGCCGTAAGAGCTTTGACTTTATCATTTTTTACCGCCCTCTGGAAATACTCTCCAGCCTTTGGGTAATCTCCAGCATTGAACAATTGAATGGCTTTGAGAAAGGTTACCTTCTGTAGCAGACGATCGTCCTTGTAGTCATTTTGAGAAGAGAGTATGGACAGCACACCATCATAGTCCCCGCTATTGGTGTAGGAACTCAATAAAAGAGCCGTGAGCTCTTGCTCTTGTGATGTTTTGGGGTAGGTTTCGAGGTATCTGATAATGACTTGTGGAACTTTTTCATAAGGATTTCCAATTTCATAACTCAAGCGAGCATAGTTGAGTAAGGCCGATTGAGAAATGTCAGGATTAAAGCTCATTGAAGCAGCACTCCTGTAGGCATTTAAAGCAGAGGTTTTTCGTTCTTTTTTAAGGTAGCATTCTGCCAAGTAGTAATAGGCGTTTTGAGCCAATTTGTCTTTTTTACCAATGATCTTACTGAATTGATCAATGGCCTGGCTGTAGTTGCCCGTTTCGTAATAGGCATAACCCAACTGATAAAAATCGGCATGGGTCCATTTCCCTTTTTTGCCTTTGTAGTTTATTAAATGTTGTAGCGCCTTATCGTATTGCTCGGTGTTGAAATAACTTTCTCCGATGATCTTAGAGAGTTCAGAAAAATTATCTCCATGTTGGTTTTGAATTTCTTGCTCTCCCAGGGCAATAGCCTTCTCAAAACGTCCCAACTTAAAATTCATTTCTACTTGAAAATAACCTAAATTTTCCTTTTGGTCTTTTTTAGAAACCCGATTAAAGGAGTTGGATGCATTAGCATAATCCTCCAACTGGTAGGCAATATGTCCCAAATAATAGTGGGCATCAGACTCATATTTTGGATTGAATTTTACATTTTCCATCAAGATTTTGGCCTGTGGAAATTGTTTCTTGGTAAAAAGGGTGTATCCTTTATTGAAATAAAATTCAGGGAGTGCGGCTTTGGGTACATCAGCCGCTTTTACTTTGGCAAACCATTTGTGGGCGTAGGAATATTTTTCATTGTTAAAATAATAGTTGGCCAGATCCAAATAAACCGTCTTTAAAATGTTGGTGTTTGGATAATCAAGACTGAAGATTTCTATCAATTTAACAGCTCCTGGATCATTGAGCCGTAAAGCTGTTGCCATTTTAAAATAATTGATCTCTTCCAGATCGACAGCATTGTGATTAAAATCTTCGTACAGCGCCAAACCTTGATCTACATTGGGATAAACTCCTTGATAGTACAAATCAGTAGCCTTTATTTTTAACACTGAATTGTTAAAAACTTGTGACCAACTCGGGGCAGTAAAAAAAAACAACAAAGCAGTTAACAAGCTATTTTTTTTCATGTCAATCATATTCAAAGTTAATCAGAAACCTTTCTAGTACTAACGGAATTATTTTTGCTTGCGTATAATTTATCAACAAATTTTATTAGCCAATCAAAACCCTTTACATTTGAGGTACATTTTTAAATGTATGTCCAAAAATATTGTTTCGTTTAGCGACGCCACCATAGCGCAAAATGGTAATACCGTTTTGACAAATGTTTCTGTAGATGTTCCCGAAGGGAGTTTTGTTTTTCTGATCGGGCGAACCGGTAGCGGAAAAAGCAGTTTGATCAAGACCATTTACGGTGATTTGGAGTTGGCTGGGGGCTTGGGAAGCGTTGGTAAGTTTGACCTTACACGACTCAAAAACAAAGAAATACCTTCCTTGAGAAAAACCTTGGGAGTGGTCTTCCAAGATTTCAAATTGCTCCCTGACCGCAGTATTGAAGACAATCTCAAATTTGTCTTAAAAGCCACTGGGTGGCGGGATAAAAATAAAATCAATCAACGTATTGATGAGGTATTGGAAATGGTGGGTATAACCCTTAATAAGAAAAAGTTTCCTTTTGAATTATCGGGTGGGGAACAACAAAGAACGGCCATTGCACGATCGCTGCTAAACGATCCTAAATTGATCATTGCCGACGAACCCACAGGAAATTTGGATCCTCAAACCAGTCAAGAAATTATGCAGCTCTTTAAGTCACTCCACCAAAAAGGAATGACACTGCTGATGGCCACCCACGATTATCAAATGATTGTAAAATTCCCTGGTAAAATATTTAAATGTGAGGATGGAAAAGTTTTTGAAGTCATTGCCAAAACGTAAGTTTTGAGCCATTGCTGCCCATTTAATCCATTCCTTTAGTAATTTTACCAAAAAACAATATGCCACTCACTGACCTCCCTCAAATTGCCCATCCCCAAAGCGATCAGTTTTTTTTAATGGCTGGACCCTGTGCTATTGAAGGAGAGGAAATGGCCATGAGGATAGCCGAAAAGGTAAAATTGGTAACCGATGCCCTTTCCATCCCATATATCTTTAAAGGCAGTTTTAAAAAAGCCAACCGCAGTCGTTTGGACAGTTTCACAGGAATCGGAGATGAAAAAGCATTGAAAATTTTAGAAAAAGTCAGTAAGGCTTTTGAAATTCCAACAGTTACGGACATTCACAGCGAAAAGGATGCTGAAATGGCAGCCGCCTATGTGGATGTGTTACAAATCCCTGCTTTTTTGGTCCGACAAACCGACCTTTTGGTGGCAGCGGCCAAAACTGGCAAGTTTGTCAACCTGAAAAAGGGCCAATTTATGAGCCCCGAAAGTATGCAGTTTGCCGTTCAAAAAGTTAAAGACAGTGGTAATGAGAATGCTTGGATCACCGACCGAGGGACCCAATTTGGTTATCAAGACCTAATCGTAGATTTTAGAGGTATTCCAGTAATGAAAGAATTTGCCCCAACCGTTTTGGATGTTACCCACTCCCTTCAGCAACCTAACCAAAGCAGTGGAGTAACCGGAGGGCGTCCAGAAAGTATAGAAACCATTGCCCGAGCAGGAATTGCAACGGGCGTAGATGGCCTCTTTATCGAAACCCATTTCGATCCCTCATCCGCCAAAAGCGATGGTGCTAATATGTTGGATATTCAGTACTTGGAAGGGCTTCTAACCCCTTTGTCACGATTAAGAACTTTCCTTGTCAAAAGTTTATAGTAATTTTTTTAAGCTGGGTATTGTTCCCAGATTAAGACGGAAAGAAAGTGTGCTTCAAAATTTTAGTCCTTGACTCATTCCAAATCCCCACAATGGCCAATGGACAGGAGGGTTGTCAATTTCAACTTCGATTGGATTAATCCAACTCAATAGCTCCCATATCGGGTAATCCGATTATGGGGTTACCCAATAAGTCTTCTTTGATCTCAAAATCGAGGTACAAACCTTTATCATCACCATCTATTTTGGATATCACAATGCCTTTGTCCTGAACCAACTCTTTGTGGGTGGGGGTATAATCTTTGATCTCACTTCCTCCCTTATTAAAAAATTGCACATCACCACTGATATAATCCTCGGGTTGAATTAATGCGACTGTTGGCCAATAGCCATTTTTTAAAAAAATATTGTTGGTGAAAGTAACGTTTTCAATAGTACCTTCTCCCCCATCATCGGGCTTATATTGGTCTCCTAAAACAAGCTTACTGTCTCCTTCTACGTGAAAAATATTATTGGCCACCAAAACGCCATTTGAGGCTTTATCCACTGCTATTTTTGAGAGAATCGATGCCTTTGTGTAGATGGTGTTGTTGTAAATATAGGTATTGAATGGACCAGTTCGGGTGTTGTTTTTTCCAGCAAAACCACTGAGCCAGAAGGTTTTTCCTTCCTGAAAATTATTTCCTTCCCCCTTGATCCTATATCCATCGTTGATGCTCAAATTGTAGCGATAGGAACAATTGTAATTGTTGCCAAGCACCTCAATGAAACCACCAGCATTGGACAAGCTTAAATTCCGCTGAACGATGACATCATTGCAATTGAAATCAATATGACAACCTGCGGAGTCTGCTGGACCGTTGGCATAACTAAAAATATTTTTGTCAATCATAATTTTGGAAGAACCCCAAGTCCATAATCCACTCCCTCTCCCCCAGTTTCTTGAGTCATCCGGACTCCCAGAATAGGAAATATGATTTTCACTCACCTTAGCATTTTCTGCTTTGAGCAATACCATTCCCGGGCCACCGGTTTTATTTAAACGATTGTTATTGATGGTAATTTCTTGAAATTTTAACTGACTGCTGTTGTTGAATCTTATTCCACTATGGCTCACTTGCTCAATATGGCAACGCACTACAGATATATTGTTCAACTGACCGCTATTACTGGTGTTTAAAAATCGAATGCCCCAGCCGTAGCTCTGAGTACCATTGGGCGTGGTTACCTCGTCTTTATCGCGATTAAACCCTTTGTCCTCATAGTAAATTTCCTTGATTTCAACATTTTCAATTTTGATGTTTTGAAATAGGCGATTCAATTTTACATGAATCAAAATTCCACATCTCATTCCATTTGTTGCGGAACTGGGTGTGTCTTTAATTCCCCCACCATTGGCAGAAATGCTGAGGTTGGAAATCGTAATATTGGAAGAATTTTCGATAAAAATCCCACTAACATGACCACGTGCGTCGATCTTAGATCTCTTTTGGCTCGAAAATCCAGGTGGTTGATAGTTGGTAATTTCAAGCCCTTTTTCACCTATAAAAGAGTTTACTGATATATATCCATGGAAAGTACTTCCATTGGCCAGCAAGATCCGATCTCCAGACCTGAATTCGATCTTACTAATCGCCTCTAGGGTCTGAAGGGGTTTTTCGGGCGATAAACCATCATTGCTGTCGCTTCCAGCGATCGCATCTAAATAATAAGCCTGAGAAGCGGTGTCGGCCTCAGCCAACACGCCCTCAGGCTTACATGCTATTAGAAAAATAATGGTTAGATGGAAAAAGATTGATTTACACTTCTCCATATATGAAATTAATAACCAGGATTTTCTACCAAATTAGGATTGTCAGATAGCTTGACAAGTGTCAAAGGATAATAATAGTGGTGAGATAAGAACTCCCTTGGACTTCTGATCGCGTCTTTGACAGATATTTTATATTTTTTGGTATCATGATTATAAATGAACGAAAGACCTTTCATCATAGTATCGTTGAGAATTTCCTCTGCAATTCTCCATCGTCTGATGTCCCAAAAACGGTGCTCTTCAAAGACCAATTCCACTGCTCTTTCGTTTCTGATAGCTTCCTCAGTAATGGTCGCTTTGGCAGGCATACCCGCACGAGTCCTGATGGTATTCAAAGCAGCGAGTGCCTCATCCGTTTTGCCGAGATAAAAGGCGGCTTCAGCCAAGTTGAGATAAGTTTCTCCCAATCTAAAGATGTGGTAATCTTCACTGGACTGACCTCCTTCTTGTTGATTTCCAGGACTTTCGTCTAAAAATTTTCTTAGTAAAAATCCTTGACGTAAAGGTTTGGGTCTGGGTTCAAAGGCTCTGTTGGATGCTTTGGCAGGCGTGCCATCGTCCAAAACTCCAGATTTGACATCTTTACCCCCTACAATACTTTTTTCGTGGAAATAAGCTTTTTCACCCCAAAAATCGGATTCGTTGTAGAGAAAAGCCGCTTTAAATCGCGGATCTCTGTTGTGAAACAACTCATCCATAGTCCACTCTTTTGCAGCGTATTGATCGCGAGGAATGGCTCCAGAAGTTCCATCTTGAAATTCAAATTTTTCCGCAATATCAAGATAAGGTCTGAAATTGGAATTCCAAGCAAAAGCAAAATCAGCATGAACAGCAGTAACGGAAAGACTGGTTCCGAAAGTAGAAGCTGCATCATAACGCTCGGTAAAGATCACTTCAGGATTGTTCTCAATTTCATCAACAAAAAGCTGTTTGTGATTTAACATCGGATCATCGGGATAGGCATTGTAAAGAGAATGAGGACTGTTGTCGATCAGCTCTTTGGAAGCGATATAAGATTTTTGCCAATAGCTGGCTTCATCCCCACTGGGAATCCCCACCACACCGTTGAGTTCTACTTTGCCAAAACGGGCGATACTGCCAGCGTATAGGTTGGAACGGCTTTGTAGTGCTTTGACTGCCCATTTACTGACTCTTCCAGGTTCTCCCTCATGAGAATCGGGTAAATCAGCAAAAATTGCGGTCATTTCTGCGTCAACAAAATCATAGATTTCCTTCTCGGTATTTCTAGCGACAAACAAGGTCTCTTCATCATCATCAAGGCCTTGAGCCACAGTGATCAAAGGAACTCCTCCATAACGAATGGCCATATTAAAATAGAAGTAGGCACGTAACCATCGGGCCTCCCCCAATCTTTTGGTTTTGTACTCCTCTTCGAAAACTTCGGATGTACCTACCTTATCGATAAAAATATTAAGTTTTCTAATCTCATTGTACTTCCAATAATTCAGTGCTCCAAACAGAGTCTCTGAGTTCATAGGAGTTGCAATGGCCGCATTGGGTTGTTGCCAAGGTGCAAACTGAATCATTTCGTCTGCCATACCAGCGATTAAGCCAAAGCCAGTATGACTACTGTGTAAATGTCTGAATTTGGCTCGAGCATAAACATCGGTCAAATAAGCATCTGCCAATTTTTGGTCTTGCCATACCGCCACCTCAGAAATTCTATCTAAAGGGGCTTTATCCAATACGTCTTCGCAGCTTAAAACCGTTACCGCAAGTGTTAGATATAAAAAGTATTTAAATTTCATATTAATTTTTTTAAAGTGATATGTTAATTCCATAAGACAAAGTCTTTATCAAGGGATAAGTAGATCCATTCTGAGTCGAGGGCCCTTCTGAATCAAATGAACCCTTATAGATTCCTAAATTGTTCCAGGTAATCAAATTAGATCCCGATACAAAAACTCTGAAGTTGTTGACCCCAATCATGTCTTTGATACTGCTGGGAATCTCATAACCAAAATTGAGGTTTTTAAGCCGTAAATAAGTTCCATCTTGCACCCAAAAATCGGAGATCGCAGAGTTGTTAGCATTGGCATTGGCTGCCGTACTGGCAGGCAATTGGGCATTGGGATTGATGTTCACCCCAGGATTATTTGGATCGGGGGTCCAACGGTAGTCATACTGAAACTGATAAGGGATTACGTTGTTGATCAGAATGTTTCTGATTTCATTCCCAAAGGTGAAGTTAAATCCTGTAGCTCCTTGGAATAACATACTTAAAGAAAAATTCTTATAAGAGGCACTAAGATTGATTCCATAGGTCATGTCGGGCAATCCTCCTTTTCCAATCTCATCTTGATCCCTCCAGTCAATGTAATTATCTCCATTAAGGTCAATATAGCGAATGTCTCCTGGGATAACACGTGAGTTTCCAGTTCCTCCAGCCACCAATGACTGATCAACAGGATGATTATCAATTTCCTCCTGATTCATAAATATACCATCGGTTTTGTATCCTATGTTACGATTCAGCCAGTTTCCATTTCTCAATTGAATCAAATTGAATCTTTTGATAAAGGCCGGATCATTTAATTCAGTTTCGTCTTCTGCATAAGCTCTGATGTCTCTATCAACAGGCCAGTACTCGTATCTTTCACGAGCAAAGCCCAAAGAGAGTCCAACATCATAGGAGAGTTCGCCAACCTTATTCTTGTGTGTCAACACCAAATCAAATCCTCGGTTACTGGTAGAGTTTTGATTTTCTTGTGGCAGTGTAGCACCAAAGGTACTGGGGAAATCCGCCAAAGGAGTGGCAAAGATTCCTTTCTGATCTCTGTAAAAAATATCCAATTCAACTCCCAAAAGACCATCGAAAAGTTGGGCATCAATCCCAAAATTATAGGTGGTCAACTCTCTCCAAGTAACATTAGGATTGGCCAAACCAGTAGTCGAAATGGCAGTACTCAATCCTGAGTTACCAAAAAGATAAGGCCCAAAGGAAAAAGTATTGTCAGCGGCTTGAATAGAGAAAGCTTCGAGGTATCTGAACAAACCAACGTTGTCATTACCCGTTTCACTGTAGGACAATCTAACTTTTAAACTGTTGATGGCATCAACATCCTTTAGGAAATCTTCTTCAGACAATCTCCAAGCCGCAGATACACTGGGAAAGAAACCCCAACGAGAATCTTCTGCGAAATTACTAGAAGCGTCATATCGAAAACTAGATTCCAAGAAGTATTTGTTTTTGTATCCATAATTGACACGACCTACAACACTTGAACGTCCAAACTCCAGTGCGTTCCCCGAGTTTTGGATGCCCAACTCACTCCCCAAGTTGAGAAATGGCAAGTCGGTTGTCAACAAGTCCCTTCTTGAAGCACTAAAGTTGATGGTCTCCTCGTCAATGGTTTCTGTCAATAAAAGACCTTTAATTTCGTGATCCCCAAATTCATTTTCATAACTGATGGAAATGGTGGGATATACTCTTTTGAACTGACGAAGGGATTCACCCAGATTATCACTACCAGACTGTCCTACTTGAGTAACTTCTTCGCTATCATTGTTGTATTGATAAACAGGCATCCTCTTGTTCAAATCTTTGGTTTGTAAATTATCAGACATATAAGTCAAGGTTCCTTTTACAGAAAGTCCAGTAACTTGTGGGATTTTGTATTCCATCTGAATTCTTCCGTTGAAGACTTCACCAAATCGATCCACAAAGCCAGACAAACTTCTCTGACTTCCACCATAGGCTGCACGGTTACCGAAACCACCTCCACTGTTGGCTGCCACTTCGGGACGACCCGGAATGACAGGGTGTAAAATGGGCTCAGAAACCTTAAAGGCATTGTAGATATTATTCTGCGGCATTCCAGGTTCGGAACGCTTGTCATTTCTATAACTCAAGTCCAAACCAACGGTTAAATTCTCATTGATGTTGAAATCGACGTTGGAACGAATGTTGGTTCTTCCATAGTTCAAATCTCCTGATCTGAATGAACCTCCTTGGTATAAACTACCTATAGAGGTAAAGAATTTTACTTTTTCCGATCCTCCACTGGCTGTGAGACTGTGTTGATTCATAGGTGCCCAAGTTCTAAAAACAGTTCTTTCCCAATCGTAGGATTCAAAACCAGGGTCTCCGTTCTTGTAGGACTGAATTTGTTCGGGAGTATAAACGGCGGCTCCACCCTCGTTTTGCATTTCAACAAATTGACCTGCGTTAACATTATTTCTCCATACTACTGGCTGTTGAAAACTCATGGTACCCGTGTAGGATATCTGAGGTTTTCCTACTTTACCTCTTTTGGTGGTAATCAAAATAACCCCATTACCTGCTCTAGCACCATAGATGGCAGCCGATGCATCTTTAAGAGTGTTGATTGATTCAATATCGTTAGGGTCAATTCTACCCAAAGCCATTTCGATTCCATCCACCAATATCAATGGCGAACCAAATCCACGAACGTTGAGGGTCGTACCATCGGCACCGGGAATACCAGTGGTTTGTTTGGTAATCACCCCTGCCACACGTCCGGCCAACAACTCTGTTGCGTTGGCTACAGAAACTTGAGTAAGTTGCTCATTATCTACTTTTACAACCGATCCGGTAAGACTTGATTTCTTTTGGGTACCATACCCTACGACAACTACCTCGTCCAAAGCCTTGGTATCTTCTACCAGGACAATTTGAAGGCTTGCGTTTTCATCATAGACTAACTCTGTCATTAAATAGCCAATGTAGCTGATTTCAAGGGTATCCCCAGACGACACACCCGACAGTTTGTAATTACCGTCGAAATCGGTTTGGGTTCCATTGGTTGTTCCTTTGACCAATACAGTGGCTCCCGGTAAGGGACCGTTTTCATCAGAAACAGTTCCACTGATCGTTTGCTGTGCAATCAAAAAATTTGAAACTAAAATTAATATTGTAGTAAGTAAATTTTTTGACATAAAATGTTTTAAATTTTGTATCATTTGTTTGATTTATTTTGTATCAATATATAAAATCTTCTGATTTTAGCATAATATTAACAATACGGACTGTAAAAATTATCTTTATTGATTTTAATAATAATGCTTTTGCTGGCATTAAATTACTTGTGTTTGAAAGAATTTTCTTACAAGCAGTTTCAAAAAAAATTACTGTACCTTCATTAAACAGTGCTTATCAACAGAAGAGTCTGCGACTTAGAATATGACTTTGTTTTTTTCAAAAACTATTTCTGTTTTTTTATACTTTGAAAAATAATTGGCTCAATTCTTAAAAGTTAGATACTCCAAAGAGAAATAGGTGAGATACTGGTTTGCATTATGATCAGTTGACTTTATTTTACCCAATAAACTAATTCCAATGTAATTGAAACTTTTGAATCATAAAAAATTGAGTTCTACTTTCCCTCTAGACATTAAAACGGATGCTCTCAACTGCTGTATCCATAAAAATCATAATCTGCAATATTCCATTCCCAATGCCCTAGGAGTTGGCGAACTCATAATGGTGCTACCAAAAGGTTTTTCAGATCATATAAACAAACCCGAAATACCCCTAAAAAACGAACTGTCTGAAGAAGCTAAAATCACAGTGGTTGAATATTTCTTAAATTTATAAAGTATGAAATAAACTGTAATCCCAAATTTACCCAATTAAATAACCAAACCTACTTAACTATGAAAACAAAGATCAATCTTCTAATTCTTGTTGTTTCTGGGCTATTGTCCGCACAAATTTTTGCCCAGAATACTATCACAGGCAATGTCACTGACGATAACGGTATGCCTCTGGCCAACGCCAATGTTCTAATTGAAGGAACCACCCAGGGCGTCGTTACAGACTTTAATGGAAATTTCACCTTGGTTACGAATCAAACGTATCCCCTAAACATTAAGATTTCATATATCGGTTTCGCTGGTCAAACAATTACTGTAGAGCATTCAGGTTCCATTCAAATCAGTTTGCAGGCAGGTAATATATTCGATGAAGTGATCGTTTCGGCTTCTCGTAGAGCAGAAAAATTACAAGAAGCACCAGCCGCTGTATCGGTTCTCAATGCAGAGGAATTATCCAACTCTGGGGGTGCTATTTCTCCTATTCGTGCACTGATCAATACTCCTGATGTGGAATTACAACAACAAACTGGCCAAAGGATTAATTTGGCTCTTAGAGGCAGTAGTGGTGTTTTTTCTACAGGTGTATTCCCTATGCTTGATTATCGATCGTTAATCAGCCCTGGTTTGGAATTTTTTGATTCTCAAAACTCACCCATCAACAATATCGATTTAGAGAGAATTGAGGTTGTTTTAGGTCCAGGCTCTGCACTTTATGGACCAGATGTAACCTCAGGAGTGGTTCATTTTATCTCCAAAAGCCCGTTTAAACATCCTGGTACTACTGCCGAACTGATTTATGGAGATCGCAATACGACAAAGGTAGCCATCCGACATGCCAACCACAATGAAGATAATACCTTTGGCTATAAAATCAACGCTCGATATGGTTTTGGTCAAGATTTTGTATTGGATCCCGAAGATGCTAATGATAAAAAGGTTTTGGATAATTTTCAAACAATAATCAGAAGAGCCAATATAACGCCCGAAGGTGTTGTTGACACTGAAAACGATGGACCCGTTTTGATTTCTACAAAAAAAGAACAAATTCCAGATTATTGGGCTGCTATGGTAAATACTTCCCTCTATTTTAGACCCAAAAGCGGAATGGAGATCATTACCTCAGGAGGATGGAATGCAGGTAAAGCTATTTTTTACAATGAACTGGGTGAAGGGATGAGTAATTCCAATGAATATTGGGCGCAAGCCAGATTCAATTACAAAGGTTGGTTTGCTCAGACTTATTACATCAAAAATGATGGTGGAAACGATAGTAATCCTGTTTATCTTAATCGCACTGGACTAATTGTTCCCCTTGAAAGGAGCCACTATGAAGCTCAAATACAATACAATTTCGATTTACCCAATCTACTCAATTCTGAATGGACGGTGGGCGTTGATTATCGCAACGCACTTTCCGATACTCAAAATCATGTCTATGGACGATTTGAGAACGACGATGATTATTTTATTTTGGGGAGTTATGCTCAAGGTAAATTTAAAATGAGTAAAAAGTTTGATATGTTTTTAGCTGGTCGATATGACGGATATAATTTTACGGATGAAAAGACATTCTCTCCCAGAGCTGCTTTGGTATACAAACTCAATGAAAACCACAACTTCAGGATCAGTTATAACCGTGCAGCCAATCCCATTCCTGCCTCCGACATTTATTTTGACCTCCCAATCCAAAGGGAGCCAGGGGTTTTGGATGTGTGGAATATAGGTGGGAAAAACCCATATACTTTTGGTACAAATCCTCAAATTGACTGGTTGGTTCCTGGCGTTCCCAACACCAATTTTGAAGATGGATTCCCACTGAGTGCCGCCTATAGTTTTGTAAACAATAATGTGATTGCACAATTGGTTGCTCTAGGCAGTCAAGATCCAAATTTGGCTCCTATTCTTCCATTAATTACATCATTGCTCGAGGAAAATACTCCCGATGGATTCAGTTCTATTTCCAGTTTTAATGAAAATGGAACTGCACTACTCCCCCAAGATGGTGAAACTGTACTGATTTCCAAAATGTCAGCTATTGAGTTTGGTTATAAAGGGCTTTTATGGGACAAACTTGCAGTAGGATTTGATGTCTATCATTTACGGTCTACCGCAGGTGGAGGTTTTACTCAAGTAAGTCCAATGATTAATATTGAAGATTTGCCCAATAAACTTGGAAATAGTGTACAATCCAAAATCCAACCGCTATTGGAACAGGCTCTAATCGATACAGAAAATTACCCCCAACCCATCGCTGAAGCGGTAGCCACTCAAGTCGGAGAGACATTAAATGGCGCTTACAATGCAGGAGGACAAGGTTTTTTAGACGAGCTTTCTTCAGCAGGACTACCCTTTCACGGTGTCGTACCAACAGAACAAGCTCCTATCGGCAACATTCCTAAATTGATTTATGGATACATAACAAGAGATTCTGGTAAAATCAATACCAATTGGGGATTTGAAGCCCATTCTAAGTATTATTTTTCAGATCTATTGACTACTTATTTAAATTATACTTGGTTCAACCGTTCCTCTGGTGAGCCAGGAGACCTGAATTTTCCACAAAACAAAATCCGTTGGGGAATGAGCTATCAACCCGAAAACGGATGGGTCGGAAGTGTTTCTTACCAATGGAATCAGGCATACAAATCCAATCAAACTACCTTTCCTGGTCGTATTGATGCACTATCGGTTTTTGATGTCATGAAAGGCTATAATTTCAGCAATGGATTAAAAATTCATCTTTCAGCAGTCAATTTGTTTAACAATAAATTTAGAGCCCTGCCGGGGATGCCTCAGATAGGAAGAACGATCACTTTAAGGTTATTGTATGATTTTTAATTCTTGCGATTCATAAATCTGTCAGAGTCAAAACCAAAACGGCATGAAATTTGTACCTTGTCGATCCTAAATAAAGTTCATTGAAGATATGGGGTCGACTGGTTTTGACAGCAGGTTCCCATTACGGAGTAAGCAGGTCGAGCGCTGAAACACAGCTCGTAAATCTTATGTTTCAACATTTTAAATGGCGAGAATAACTACGCTCTAGCTGCATAATTGACTGAATTATAGTAAGTCTTTGCCTAGTCCCGACCAGGTCGGGAAGCCGGATGTCTCTCGATAGCCCTTGTTGACGGCGATCGGTATTGAGGCACCATAAATGTCAACATCGAAACACTATAGCATCGCTAGTGTTTTTCAATAAAGATGATAAGGGTATCTAGGGCGGTTTTCGGTCACTGATACCTCGAAAAACAAACGAGAACTAAACCTGTAGAAAGCTCAGTGATGACTTGTTTGGACGCGGGTTCGATTCCCGCCGACTCCACAAAATTACCATTAAACCCCTATAAATTATAGGGGTTTTGTTTTGAGAGGAAAGTTTAAAATAACTGGAGCTCTATTTCCTGATTTCTTTTCCTATCCTAGCCCTCTTTTTTTTACTCTAAAAATTAGATTTTTGTCCTTGTAACAGTCTTTGGGATCAGCGAATGTAGGCCCGAAAACAGATGGAAGTATTCCTTAAAATCAGAGAAAAATTTTACTATAAATTGGGGAATGGCTTGATATCAATGCTGAGGTAATTTATGATTTAAAATATTGGCGTATTTTTGGTAAGAGGATCCCTAAAGTGATCAAAGAAAGTTATTCAGAAAAAACAACATAGCTTTTGCATGGCGAGATATAATTTTTACACTGAAAAACAATAAATTATTTTCAATTTTGATTAAGTATTCGAAATAAATTTGTCACTTTTTTTATAATTGGATAATAAATAAACTATGGGTGGGTGCTGAGGTTAGTAATCTTCAACCAGTATAACAACTTAATAATCAGGAATGAAATATATAGTTTGTGAACAACCTGGGAAGTTTCTTTTAAAAGAAAAAGAATTTCCAACAAGGGGTAAAGGGGAAGCCCTTTTAAGAGTCAATAAAGTTGGTATTTGTGGTACTGATTTACATGCTTATGCTGGTAACCAAGCTTTTTTTTCCTACCCCCGAATTCTGGGACACGAATTAGCCGCAGAGGTTTTAGAAATTGACGAAAATAAAAGAGGGATTAAACCCGGTGACAAAGTTATTGTCATGCCATATATAAGCGATGAAAATAGTGCAGCTTCGAGGAATGGAAAACCGAACTGCTGTCCTAATATCAAAGTTTTAGGAGTTCATATTGATGGAGGAATGCAAGAGCAAATTGTTGTTCCTACTGATATTCTATTGCTTTCAAATCATTTGAGTCACGATGAAATGGCCATCGTTGAACCTTTGGCAATTGGAGCTCATGCCATTAGAAGGGCCAATATTAAATCAAATGAATTTGTTGCAGTTGTTGGATGCGGTCCAATTGGAATAGGTATTATAAAATTGGCTCAGATTGGAGGTGCAAAAGTGATCGCAATCGACATGAATGAACAGAGATTACAGTATGCCAGGGATAAGATTGGAGTTGACTACACTGTCAAAGCTGGAGAAAATGCAGTCTTGGAAGTTTCTAAAATTACCAATGGAGACTTATGTACTGCTGTTTTTGACGCTTCTGGAAATAGATATGCTTTAGAATCTTGTCCCGACTTTATGTCTCATGGAGGTCGTTTTATAATGGTGGGGCTATCTAAAGGAGAATTAACTTATTCGCATCCAAAAATCCATGCAAAGGAGATGACAATAATGTGCAGTAGAAATGCTACAATAGAAGATTTTGAATATGTGATTAGTGTGATAGATCAATTTCCGACTGATACTTTCATTACGCATAGAGTTTCATATACAGAAATGATAGATCGTTTCGATGGTTGGTTAAACCCTGAATCAGGCGTAATTAAGGCTATCGTAAATTTCAACTAAAAATTAATTATGAAAGTAAATCTTTTACCACATTCCCATGAACATCGGTAAGCCTGTACCGCCTTCCTTGGTGTTTAAAAACAAGACGTTCATGGTCAACTCCACATAAATGCATCAGCGTGGCATGAAAATCATGGACATGAACGGGGTCTTTTACTACATTGTAGCCAAAATCGTCAGTTTGGCCATGTAAATGCCCCGATTTAACCCCTGCACCAGCCATCCACATTGTAAAAGCTTTGGGGTGATGGTCTCGACCGTAATTGGTTTCGGTCAGTTCCCCTTGAGAGTATACCGTGCGTCCGAATTCCCCTCCCCATATTACCAAAGTATCTTCCAGCATACCCCGTTGTTTCAAGTCTTTGATTAAGGCAGCATTGGCCTGATCGGTCAGCTTATTTTGTTGTTTCACTCCTCCTGGGCATCCCACGTGTTGATCCCAGCCTTGATGATACAATTGCACAAACCTTACTCCTTTCTCCAATAATTTTCTCGCCATCATGCAGTTCGCGGCATAAGTACCTGGATCACGGCTATCTTCGCCGTACATGTCGAAGATATATTCTGGTTCATCGGATACATCCGTTACATCGGGAACAGAAGTTTGCATTCTAAATGCCATCTCATACTGCGCCATACGTGCGTTGATCTCAGGATCTCCATAAGCATCGTATTGTAAATCATTCAATTTGCCTAAATAATTGAGCATTTTTCTCCTATCCTCACCATCATAGTTTTCTGGATTAGTCAAATAGAGAACTGGATCCTTGCCTGAGCGAAATTGAATCCCTTGGTGTTCGGTAGGTAAAAAACCATTGCCCCAAAGACGAGAATAAAGCGGTTGCCCAACCATTTTCTTAGTAATTAGGGTGATAAAAGTCGGTAGGTTTTCATTGTCAGAACCAAATCCATAACTCAACCAAGAGCCTATTGATGGTCTTCCTGGAAGTTGATTTCCTGTTTGCATAAATGTTATGGCAGGATCGTGATTGATCTGATCTGTCTGCATGGATTTGATAAAACACAAATCATCGACTACCTCTGAGGTGTGGGGGAGCAATTCACTAGCCCATCTGCCGGATTGACCATGCTGCTTGAAATTAAAAATAGAAGGGGCTATAGGGTAAATTGATTGCTCAGCACTCATCGCTGTCAGCCGCTGTCCTTGACGGACAGAATCGGGCAAATGCTGTCCAAACATCTTCTTTAATTTTGGTTTATAATCCCACATATCCAGTTGTGAAGGGCCACCACTTTGAAAGAGATAAACGATCCGTTTTGCCTTGGGCAAATGATGAGGCAGTCCTAATCTATTCCTGCTTAAAAAATTTGAAGAGAGTTGATTACTTTCCCCTTTCACCGACGCCAAAGCCTTCTCTGCACTCAACAAAGATCCCAGTGCAATAGCTCCCAGGCCCATGGAAGTCTTTGTTAAAAAATTTCTTCGATCCAACTGTTTTTCAACCGCTTGTAAATCTTTATTGTTTGACCTTAAATTATCGTGATTGTGACACATTGTTTTATAATTTCCAAATTTTAAATTCTCACCCCTTCTTTATAAAGTTAGGGAATTGTATTCTTTACCTTTTAATAATAGCAGCATCAGAATTGATAATCGTGCTTGCTACGACAGCATTTGCCGCCACCAGATTTTTATTTTTATAATGAGGTATCCTGAACGCTCCAGTATTCAGCCAACCTTCTGTTTTAGATTTTCTTAACCTAAACTTTTTATATTCAGATGACTGAAGATCTAAAAGAAGATTTAATTCTTCTTTTCTAATACTTCTTCCGGTCAACCTTTTGAATACATCTGAAATAGCAGCCTTAGGGTTCTCAAAGGACAGCATATTATAGCCCAAGGCGCGGGAAGCTTCAACATAAGTAGGATCGTTCATCATGACCAAGGCTTGCAGTGGGGTATTGGTCTCTTGCCTTCGAACCGAACAAAAAGAACGACTGGGAGCGTCAAAGGTGGCGATTGTAGGATGGGGTACGGAACGTTTCCAGATGGTGTACATGCTCTTTCGGTAGAGCTTATCTCCTTTATCGGTTTCGTACGATCCTCTATTTATATTCCACAATCCCTCGGGTTGATAAGGCTTTACACTCTCTCCACCAATTGTTCGGTTCAAAAGACCCGAAGCGGCCAGAACATTATTTCTCAACATTTCCCCAGATAACCTTTTCGAAGGACCACGCGCTAAAAGTCGGTTCATCTTGTCTCTTTTTGAAAGGGCTTCACTGGTAATCGACGATTGTTGATAGGTATTCGACATAACCATTAATTTGATTAGATTTTTTACATTCCAACCTGATTCCATAAATTGAATTGCCAACCAGTCCAAAAGTTCTGGATGACTTGGCAACTCTCCTTGATTTCCAAAGTCCTCAACTGTTTTTACTATCCCTGTTCCAAAAATGTTTTTCCAATAACGATTAACTGCTACACGAGCCGTTAAGGGATTTTCTTTATTTGTTAGCCACTTTGCCAATCCAAGTCTGTTTTTTTCAAGACTGTCTGGGAATTTGAGAATATTTTCTAACACATTTGGGAATACCCTCTCTCCGTATTGATCATACTGACCCCGTTTTAACAAGAATGTTTCACGAGGCTTTTCCATCTCTTTCATCACCATAATTTCCTGCACCCGCTCCAAACTATCTACTTGAATTTTTCTTAAATCGGCCAATTCAGCTAAGGAAGTTTGAAGTTTTTTGGAATAATTACTGATATGATATCCTTTAAGCATTTCTTCCTCAGGCTTTGTCAACTCCCCTATGGATTTATTGATAATCCCTTGGAATTTATTAGGATTGGAGATTTGAATGACTCCAAGCGCTGAAAGTTCTTTAGTAAATACCAAAATATCATCGACAACAGCACCCCCAATTCCCTTACCTCGCCATCGTGCTCCAATTTGTAATCCAGGTTCAATTTTATGTTTGTAAATGATATCCTTGTACAAATTATCTACCTCCACCTTGGTATTAAGCTCTTCACCGTCCAAATAGATTTTTAAACCCTTTGCTTTGCTTGAGCCATCATAGGTCATTGTAAGTTGTATCCATTTATTCTTGGGAACTTCCACATCGCTTAATTCTACAATAGCATTGTCTGGCCAAAAATGTGCTAACATCGCTTCAAACTTATTGTCCTTTAGGGCCAAATGGAAACCTCGATAATTGTATAACCTAGTACCAGTATTTTTATGGAAAATAACACCGTTCTTTAACTCCTCGGGAATATAGATGCGGAGACCGATACTAAAGGTTTGGTTTCTTTTAAAAACCCCTATACGATCTAGGTCTAACCAAGCATCACCGTCCAGTTCGAGTCCTTTACCAGAATACCCATCAACAATTTTAGGAAACTGTTTTGGCGAATGTTGCCTTTTCATTTTTCCCTTTTCAGCGGGATTAAGTGCGTTGTTCAAACTGCCATTTAAAAAATTCACTTTGGCAATCAGCCTATTGGGGAAGCCATTGGGTTTCAATTTTCGATACCTTTCCTTTTCAACCCATTGACTTGCAAACTTAGATTCGGAGAGGACTACATCATCCATTTCTATTTGCTTCTTTTCAACAAGAGCATTAGCGTAGGCGTTAAATTCCTCCTGCTCAGGGGTTGGGAGCAAGATATTGGGAACAGGCATAGAAGAATCAAACGAAATTTGACCTGATTCATTTACATTGTTAAATAAACTGTACATTTCATAATAATTCTTCTGAGAGATTGGGTCATACTTATGGTCGTGGCATTTCGCGCATGCTATTGTCAATCCAAGAAAGGCTTCGCCCACAATATTGGTACGGTCGGCTACATACTCTGAGCGAAATTCTTCATCTATGATTCCTCCCTCTTGATTTTGAGGGTGTAATCGATTGAAAGTCGTCGCTAAAATTTCCTCTTTACTGGGGTTTTCCAACATATCACCTGCCAATTGCAAGTGAATGAATTTGTCATAAGGTATATTTTCATCAAATGCTTTGATTACCCAATCCCGATAGGGCGAAACATCACGATATCGATCTACAGTGTACCCATGGGTATCTGCATAACGCGAAAGATCCATCCAATCTAGGGTCATTTGCTCCGCATAATGAGGAGAGGCCAGTAACCGATCTACTTGTTTTTCAAATGCCTCAGGGGAGCTATCGTTGACAAAAGAGGCTATTTCGAGTGGGCTTGGAGGCAAACCTGTTAAATCAAAACTTAATCTCCTCAGTAAAATTTCTTTATTGGCTTTATTGTTGGGCTGTATTCCTTCCTCTTCCAATTTGGCCAAGATAAAATTATCAATAGGGTTGGCTACTTTTTCCTTTAATTTGACCTGAGGTATTTTGGGCCACTTGGGGGGAAGAAATGCCCAATGCTCTTTATATTCTGCCCCTTCATCGATCCACTTGATTAACAGTGCCTTTTCGTGATCCGATAGTGTTAAATGTGACTCCGGCTCTGGCATTACCACATCAGGATCATCGGAGATGATTCGATGAACAAGCTGACTTTGTTTTAAATTACCGGGGATAATGGCAAACTTTCTCGGAGATCCCTCCAATTCAGAAAAAGCAAATTCAGGAAGATGTAATTGTAAACCAGCTTTTACCTTTGCCTTGTCTGGTCCATGACAGATAAAACACTTGTCGGAAAGAATGGGCTTGATGTGATGATTATAGTCAATTTCTTTAGGTAAACCCTCATAAGCTTGTTGAATTGGCTCAGGAAGTTCTATGTCCGTACAGGAATATAAAACGCACAACAAATAAAACAAAACAGTGAAGATTAAGTGCCTACTAGTCATAACTATTATAAATATTAAATATAGTGTTAATACAATTTAAATCCATATCCACTTGTTATTGCTGTTATCGCAGATGATAGATACATAATGTAAGCTCTGGGTATATAATAGCATTCTTAATTCCATTACTAAAGTTGACTTTAAAAGCATCTTGATCAATAATCTGTGCTTTTTGTCCAACAGTTAGACCCGAAAATAAGATCTATTTTTTACTAAATGCAATTTAATTTACTCTAATCAGCTTTGCAATGTTTTGATTAAATTTTGAAATCATTTCCCTCATTAAAGTTTAACTTCAATCATCTAATGAAGCGTAGTTTTGTAGGTAATCAAATGCATAGGGTTTTAAAAAAGATTCTCCAATTAAAATATCCTTTATAAACCAGTATCATTATTGGTCTGACAAAATATTTTTTGTGATTTAAGGAATGTATGATTAGTGGTAAATGAGATGTTGTGGTAATTCATTCTTTATTACTTCTTTAGACAGAATGTCAAACATTAAGACCCGACGATATCCTCAATAATCATGGGCGCATGATCTCTAGAGTTTTCGATAAACCATTTATTGGTTTTGAGACCCCCACATACGACTCCTGCAAGGTAAACGCCTTCTGTGGTTGATCGCATACTATCAGAATCGTAGATGGGAGTTCGGTACTCGTCCATGTGGAATTGGACACCCAAAGATTCCAACAACTCAAAATTGGGTTGATAACCCGTCATGGCCAGTACAAAATCGTTGTCAATGGTCTTGATCTCCTTCGGTGTTTTAAATCGGACTTGATCCGCTGTAATTTCCTCAATCTGAGAATCGAAATAGGCTTTGATACTGCCCTCTTTGATGCGGTTGATAATATCTGGTTTTGACCAATACTTTACATTTTGACCAATTTCTTTTTCCCGTATAATCATGGTCACGCTTTTGGATCCTTTTCGATAAAGCTCCAAAGCCACATCGACAGCAGAATTGGCCGCTCCAACCACAACCACATTCATTCCAAAAAAGGGATGGGCTTCCTTGTAATAATGCAGAACCTTGGGCAATTGTTCCCCTGGAACATTTAATAAATAAGGAAAATCATAAAAACCTGTGGCAATGATAATTTTTTTGGACTGGTAATTGCCCTTATCGGTAGTCACCTCAAATAAATCGTCTTCTCGCCGGACTTTAGTTATTTTTTCATACAAACGCAAAGGTAATTTCCAATGAGAAGTGACCCTACGGTAATACTCCAAAGCCTCAGCTCTGGTGGGTTTGGCGTTATGAGAGATAAAAGGAACGCCTCCGATTTCTAGCTTATCTGAGGTAGAGAAAAAAGTCATATTCATCGGATACCGATATAAGGAATTGACCAAACACCCTTTATCAAAAATAAGGTGCTCTAAATCGTTTTTTTGCGCCTCAATTCCACAAGCCAAACCAATGGGTCCTGCACCTATGATTATAAGGTCTTGAATTTTATTTCTCATATTGAGCAATGATCGATTTAAAGTTAGATTTTATTTGCTAAATTTAGGCATACAATTTTATAACCCCAATGCTTAAATTTTAATATCAAAAATATTTTTAGATCAATGAATAACCTACTTGTAAAAAATTGGGCACTTTTTCCTGAAACATCTTATTTTACACTTCGGTTTTGTACTGGGATAATTATGTGCTATTATCACGGATGGTCAAAACTTCTTGCAGATACTTCTCGTTGGGAACGATTGGGAAATTCCTTGACCCAATGGGTCGGTTTGGATTCGCTTTCAGTCCCTTTGGGCTTTATGGCTGCCTTTTCTGAATCCATCGGTGCGCTTCTAATTGCCTTTGGACTGTTGACCCGTCCAGCTGCATTTCTGTTGGGAATTACCATGTTGGTGGCCACTTCCAAAAACCTCATGAAAGGTGGTATTGATGGCAGTGAATTGTCCCTGATCTTTTTAATGCTGTGTATCTATATTTTACTAAAAGGACCTGGAAGATACAGTTTGGATCGAAAGCTTTTTTAAAAAATTCAGTCGGATTGTATCCCTTTCTTACATGAAATTTCATTACGAATGAGAGCTAACGTATACCTCATTGTTGAATAGAATTGTTCTTATGTGTTTCCGCGATGAGAAATAAAAATCAGTATAGCAGCATTAGCGATGCTAGAAGCCTTGGGTTCTTTTTAAAAAAACAAGGGTGATAGTGGATCTAATCACCCTTGCAGTAATTTAAAATTTTCGATTTACTCCGCTGAGAAATTTATTGGCTTCTCTTTCTTTAAAACTGGCTTTTTCACTGTCCCAGTGTAGCGTCTTATTTGGAAATCTCCCGGCAATAACGCCCAATAAAATGGTTTCAGTAAGCCTTGAAGCATAGGAAAAAGGAGCTGAGACTTTGTCTCTCCCCAAGCAAGCATCCACAAATTGGTGATAGTGTTTGGGGGCATCCCTTTCATAATCGTTGACCGTGATACCCAACTTCTGTTCGGGATCAAATTTTTTAATATCGATCTCTTGGTATTTACCGTCGACGATCAAGCGAGGTGGCTCCATAAAGTGAGGCAAGAGCAATCTTCCCTTTTCTCCAATAAACATGGCACCCTGCAAGGGTAATTTTTCCTTGTTGGGCAGTTTGAGTTCTTTGTTAGGCTTGGGAGCTCCTTTTCCATCATGCCATACCCACTCAAAGTTTTCGGTGGTGTATTCTGTTCCAGGAAAAGTATAGACTACTTTATTGATTTCAGGATAACCAAATCCATTGGGTTTTCTACAGCTATTTTTGATGGTTTTGGGAACGTCCAATGCCAAAGCATTGTAGGGGGTGTCAAAAATATGTACGCCCATGTCTCCCAGCGTGCCACATCCAAAATCGACCAACTTTCTCCAATTTCCTGGATGGTAAACTTTATCCTTAAAAGGGCGCTCTTCGGCAGTACCAAGCCAAAGGTTCCAATCGAGATTGTCAGGAATAGCATCACTCCCAGTGGGCTCCGGCCCGTCGTAACCCCAATTTTTGGGAGACCATGCCCTCACCCGACTTACCTTTCCAATGATTCCCGACTGGATGAGTAAGGTGGCCAATTTATAGTCATAAAAAGAGTGAACCTGAATTCCCATTTGGGTAACCAAGTTTTTTTCTTCCGCTATTTTACGCATGGCACGAACCTCAGACACATGATGTGCAAGGGGTTTCTGACAATAGACGGGTTTGCCCATTTCCATGGCCATAATCGAGGCAGGTGCGTGGGTGTGGTCGGGGGTAGAAACGACCACAGCGTCAATTTCATCGGCCATTTCCTTGAGCATCTTCCTATAATCTTTAAAGGTTTTGGCATTGGGATGGCTTGCACTGGCTTTGGCAATAGCATTGGAATCCACATCACATAGTCCAACAACGGTCACATCCGGGTGAGAAGCAATCGATTTAAGGTCGGCACCTCCCATCCCTCCAACTCCAATGTGAGCGGTTCTGAGCTTGTCTCCTGTTTTTCTCATGGCCATTATGGATTTTGGTATAAAGGCCGTTGAGGCTGCTGCCAGTGAAGTTTTAAGAAAATCTCTTTTTTTCATTGATGATGTTTTAAAGTTTTTTGATTTTAACATTCCTAAAAGATAAATTACTGCCATGGTCTTGAAAGCCAATATATCCTGTTTTATATTTTCCATAGTCAGGCGCATTATTCCATTTACCTGAATTTCTTCTTTTGTACCAATCCTCAGACCAAGGCACAAAAGACAATACTTTTTTTCCGTTGAGCCAGTGTTCAACATTTTCAGGTGTAAAAACAATCCTACTGCTGTTCCATTGTCCGGTTGGATAAAGTACCTTTTGAGTAGTATCGGGAACGTGCATGGCATAATCGGCCGCAGTGAGTTGCCAGTCTTTCAATTCGTAATTGTGAATTTCTTCATAATTCTCATCGTCCAACAATTGGTATTCTGGCGCCACGACTGGAGGGCCGTCATAACCTTCTTTGAGGTGATAAAAAATCCCACTGTTCCCTCCTTTAGGGATGTTCCACTCAACGTATAATTCAAAATTCTCAAACTCTTCGGCCCCATATATAATGTCTCTACTACCAGTATAATCGTAATCCTCCTCCATAATTTGGGCGGTGGTAAAGGTCAATATACTATCTACTATTTTCCAACCAGGAGGCATTTGATCCCCGTTGTAGGCTCTCCAGCCTTCTAATGAGGTTCCATCGAAGAGGGTGATCCATTGATTGGATTTCTTCTTTGGTGACTCTGTACAAGCCAAAAGAGTTAGTACCGCTAATAATGAAATGGTCTTTTTCATGAGTTGAAAGTTTTTATTTATGATATTATTCCTAAGGGTGCTGTATTTTTCCAGTTACCACGGGTAAAGTCCGGAAATTGCTGAGGCGCCCCGTCTTGTTCAATAGATTTTCCACTAAGTTCAGTCACTGCACTCCATAGCGCTCCTTCGTAAACGTTTTGATCCAGTGGGAGGCCTTTTTGCAAACACTCTACAATCCGATACATCATGATACCGTCCATACCACCGTGACCACTGTCTTTGGATTGCTGATTGAGTCTTTTGTAAAGCGGGTGATCGTATTTTTCATATACTTTTTCCAACTGCTCCCCCTTTACCCATTGGTGATGGTCTTTGGTAATTCCCAAAACACCTCCCTCCAATGCAACTCGGGTAGGATAGCCAGCCAAAACACCTCTCGTTCCCTGAACAAGATTGAGACGAGTGTAGGGTCTTGGACTGGTTTCGTCCCATTGCACCATGACGGTTCTGCCCATTTCGGTTTTGATAATTGAAGTATTTAAGTCACCATTGAGAAAATCCAACTGATTCCATTTGTGTTCGGCAGAGTAATTTTTTTCAGCATATAATTTTCTTCCCAAAGCAGGGGTAGAATAAGACACGAGGCTTTTAAAATTGTCCTCTTTTCTTGCTAAACTCATATATTGAGCTACAGGCCCCAATCCGTGGGTAGGGTATAGATTACCTCTTCCAGTAGCATAGTGTTGAGTCCTCCAAGAACCAGTTCCACGCTCCTCCTGATTCATCTGACCTCTCAATTCGTGTATGTATGCAGCCTCGGCGTGGAGTAATTCTCCGATTACCCCTTGTCGGCACATGTTGAGGTACATCAATTCAGCTCGGCCATAATTGACGTTCTCCATCATCATACAATGCTTTTGCGTTCGTTCCGAGGTGTCCACAATCTCCCAAAGATCTTTGAGAGTTAGAGCCAAGGGTACTTCTACAAAGGCATGCGCCCCTTGTTTCATTGATTCTATAGCCATAGGAGCGTGGTTGTTCCAATTGGTAGCAATGAATACTACATCAGGCTTGACCTCCTGCAACATGGTTTTCCAACGATTTTCATCCCCCCAATAGGTAGCAATCTTTGAATGTCTGGAATCGTCCGCCACTTGCTTTACCGTTTCCAACTTTTTCTTTACGTTATCTTCATATAAGTCGCAAATGGCCACCACCTCTGTTCCGGGCAGTCCCGCAAAAAACTTGAGATGCCCTCCTCCACGACTGCCTACTCCGATAAAAGCAGCTTTTACATTGCTGAGTTTGGGAGCAGCATGACCTCCCATATAGAGTCCTCCCGATGGGGCTTGAGGTTTTACCTCCGACTCACAGTTTGTGAGCAATGGCGTAGCCGCAAAAGCAGCAGTAGAAAGGGAGGTTTTTTTTAAAAAATTTCTTCTGTTGATTGGCATTTTAGTTTTGATTTTAATGCCAAATTACAAAACTCAAAGCTTTTCTTCAACTTCATCATTCAATTTGTAATTTCCCATTTCAAAAATGGATTGATATTGGTCAGGAATTTCCGCAGAATAAATCTGAGTAGGGGTTCCAAAAAGATAAACCTTTTCCAAAGTAGGGAAAGCAAACATTTCCTCTAAATGCGATGCTTCAAATTTGGAATTGACCAAGTTGATTTGCTTTAAATATTTTAGTGACATTAGTTTTTTGATTCCATTTCCCGAAATGGCAGTACGGTTTAATTTCAGTAAAGTCAAATGTTTGAAATGTTTTAATACATCAAAAACAGCATCAGTTACTTGGGTTTGACCTAAATCTAAATCTACAATATGATCCGCTAGCTGTAAGAGAACAATTGACTTTTGATCATCAAAATCTGGGGTATTGATCGCAGAAATTTTAAGCAGTGAAGAAGTCTTATAAATAGGAGCCACTTGCAGACCTATCGCCAAAAGAGAATCAATTAGTGATTTATTGACTGGCTCCAATAATTTATCGGGATATATCCCTGTCTCGTCTGTAGGAAAAAAGGAAGTGAAAAGAGCAGCGGACAATCCTAAATCAGCTATGGTTTTATTTTCGGGTACTCCCTCAGTAATCCACTTATCAATCAGTTTTATTTCGGCTTTAGTCAATTGGATTTTTGCTTTGGGGGGCATGTGTTTTTTTTCATCTCTGGGCAGGTAAATCCTTTTTAGTATTTCGCTCCCCTCAGGATTGACGGTCGAAATGATAGGGCCTTCCTCTCCTCCACTCATAATGCCTTTGAGGTTGTGGAGCAAAAGCTCTCCTTTGGTCTTTTTGGGATTGTGACAGCTCACGCACTTTTGGTCAAATATGGGTTGTATTATGCCCGAGTAAAGAGGTAACTCTCGATAGGTTTCGGGGAGTAAAACCAAGGTCTTGGAGGGTACTTCCAATCCCAAGGCCTCTTTAATTTCGACCGGAAGGGGTGCTGTCAGATGATCCTTCCCATGGGTAAGGTTGCCCCCCAAATGACCTGTTATCAATAAAACAAACCCCAAGCCGTATCCTAAAAATCGATAGGAAACCTTCTGTAAAACAAGGTATCCCTTGAGTTTTAAATAGATCAAAAAGGAGAATACAAAAGTAAATACTCCCAAGATCATATGCCCCTGAATATCCTCCCAGAGGAAGCCCTCCCTCGCATACTGAACAGTGCCGGTAAGTATGGCAGCAAGGCTAGAAAAAGTTCCCCAAAAGAAGGCAAAACGAATGATTTTTTGATGATTGTTTTCTTTACGGTCAAAGACCATCATCATCAACCCCAAAAGGAGAAACCCAATGGGCAAGTGAACGATGAGGGGATGAAAACGCCCCAATAGGTCATAGATAAAATCCATCGCAGTTGTTGATCAATTGAGAATAGGTAGTCATTTATGCCAATATTTCATTGATAACGTGGCCCTCAACATCGGTCAATCGGAAGGGGCGACCCTGAAAATCATAGGTAAACTGTTCGTGATTAAAGCCCAACAGATGCAAAATGGTAGCTTGAATATCGTAAACAGATACCCTGCCTTCTATACCCGAATATCCTATTTCGTCGGTTTTTCCATGAACGGCTCCTTTCTTGATCCCTCCTCCAGCCATCCACATGGTAAATGCATCTCCTTGGTGGTCTCTTCCAGGGGAATTTTGAATTCCTAAACGGTTTTCCCACATGGGGGTTCGACCAAACTCACCACCCCAAACGATGAGGGTTTCATCGAGCAAACCTCTTTGTTTGAGGTCAAGGATTAATGCTGCTATGGGACGATCGGTTTCTTTACATTTTCTTAAGAAACCTGAGTCTAAGGCCCCTCCTGGGCTGGCACCGTGGGAATCCCAACCCCAATCGTATAGTTGTACAAATCTAACGCCTTGTTCAACCATTTTTCGGGCCAAAAGGCAATTGTTGGCAAAAGCTTCTTTACCCGGTTGAACGCCATACATTTCCTTAATGGCATCGGGTTCTTTGTCTATGTCCATTACTTTAGGAACAGATACCTGCATACGGTACGCCATCTCATATTGATTGATTCGGGTCAAGACCTCGGGATCTCCAAAGTTTTGATATTCCTTAAGGTTGATTTCGTTGATGGACTCCAAGATTTTCTTTTTCAAATTTCTGGAAACTCCTTTGGGGTCTTTGAGATAAAGCACAGGATCTCCTTTGGATCGACATTGTACTCCTTGATATACGGAAGGTAAGAATCCACTCCCCCATACACTTTTTCCTGCATCGGGTGTTCCTCCCGAAGTAAGTACCACAAAGCCCGGCAGATTGTTGTTTTCAGAACCCAAACCGTATGTTACCCATGATCCCATACTGGGTCGACCATTTCGAGGACTACCCGTGTGCATCAGCATTTGAGCGGGGCCATGATTGAATTGATCAGTATGAACCGCCTTAAGAAAAGCCACCTCATCGATTACCTTTTTAAAGTGCGGCAGGTGGTTTGAAACCCAATTTCCCGTTTCGCCTTCCTGTTTGAAAGTTGCTTGTGGGCCCAGCATGTTGGGAACCCCTTGAATAAAAGCAAATTTTTTGCTATCCAGTAAAGAAGCAGGACAGGGTTTGTTGTGAAGTTTGGCCAACTCTGGCTTGTAATCGAATAATTCCAATTGGGAAGGTGCTCCCACCATATGGAGGTAAATGACACTTTTAACTTTGGGGAGATAAGGCGCTGGCATAGCTGCCATAGGATTCAATGATCTGTCTGTGGTATAGGCAGGAATTTTTGGAATGCTGTTTGAACAAGAATTTAAAAAACCGCCCAAAGCCAATCCCCCTAAGCCCAAAGTACAATCTTTAAGGAAGTGCCTTCTGCTGTTGAACTGAGCCTTAAGAGCTCTCTGCTCCGCTAATAGTTTTTTGATCTTATCCATGGGTTAAAAATTCATCTAAGTTCATAATGGCATTCGCAACCACTGCAAGAGAAGCAGTATTGTTATCTATAGTAACTTTCAATCCAAAGAAATCTTTCAATTGCTCAGGGTCATTTTGAAAGGTTTTATTCGCTTCTTCATACAAACTCAAAAGGGTATTAAGTTTGGCTTCATCAACCTCTCTAAAGGTGGCTTTTTGATACATTTCTTTGATCGCATCTTTGGCTTCTTTATCGTTGTGAGATTTGGCGAATTCCATTGCCGCTTCAAGATACACAGGATCATTCATGGTCACCAATGCCTGAAGGGGGGTATTGGTAGGAGACCGCTTGACCAAGCAAACTTCTCGGCTTCCTGCATCGAAAGTAATCATGGATGGATAAGGACTGGTTCGTTTTAGATAGGTATAGACTCCTCTTCTGTATCGGTCCTCCCCTACGCTTGTTTTCCATAGGTTACCCAAGTATTTGTGCTCCCAAATGCCATTGGGTTGAGGAGGCATCACCCCCGGTCCATACATTTTTTCACTCAACAGACCAGAAACCGACAGAGCTTGATCTCTGATTTCCTCTGCAGTAAGTCTTAAACGAGGGCCTCTGGAATAGAATAAATTATTGGCATCTAATGCTAGTTTTTCAGAAGTTATTTTAGAACTCTGCCGATAGGTAGCAGACATCACCATTTTTTTGATTAAAGTTTTTAAACTCCAATTCATCGAATGCATAAACTCATAAGAAAGCCAATCTAAAAGTGCAGGGTGAGATGGTGGGTCTGCCATGGTTCCCATATCCTCCAGAGTGGACACCAATCCTTTACCAAAAACCTGATACCAAACACGATTCACCAAGGTTCGGGCGGTCAATGGATTTTTCTCATCTACCAACCACTGAGCAAAACCCAAACGATTGTTTTCCCATCGCTCTTGCCATGGATTGAGCGTTTGGGGAACTCCGGGTTGAACTTCCTCCTTTTTGACCATCCAATTGCCCCGATCAAAAACATGGGTTTTTCTTTTCATATGATCGGGATTTTCGACCATTACAGGGGTAAGATCTCCCTTGAAGTTCAACGCTTCATTTAAATCTTTACTAACCTTAGTAAAACCAGGATTTCCTTTGCCAGGAAGTTGGGGCATAAAGGCAATCCAATGGATGAGTACATGTTCTTTTTTAAAGGTATCGTCTTCGGTCTGAAGTTGAACATATAAATCAAATGCTTCTGTTTCTTTACTGATATCAATGGAGGTAATGATCTGCCCTTGACGATCTCCATAAAAGTTTTTACCCTTTTTAGAAACCTTAAATTTTCCAATGATTTTACCATTGATCCCGTTTTTTCGAAAGACCAATGTGGCACGATTGGAATTACCAACATACTTCATATATAGCTTTTGGTAACCCAATGGATTTATATTTTTGACAAAAACGGCACCGTTATTTCTCAGTCCAAAACTTGGACCAGAAACAAAGGCATTGTCTAAGACTTCGAAATGATGAGCAGCATAGTTGGGCTGTTTAAACAGGATAAAGTCCTTGAAAAGCTTTCTTTGTTTTGCATCCGCATGTGTAGATACCCAATCCAAAACAGTATTGATTTTTTGACGTTCCTTCGGCTTATAATCAATCAAGTTGGGCGATTCGTCGGAAATGTCTTCATCGCGGGTGTTGTTAAAAAAAGCCATGACATTATAATACTCCTTGTGTCTGAAAGGATCGTAGGGATGACTGTGACACTGTACACAACTCATGGTGGTACTTTGCCATACATCGAAAGTGGTATTTACCCTGTCGATGACAGCAGCGACTCTATACTCTTCGTCATCGGTTCCTCCTTCATCATTGTTCATGGTATTGCGATGGAAAGCAGTGGCAATAATTTGATCGGCAGATGGTTCGGGCAAAAGATCCCCGGCCAATTGTTCGATGGTAAATTGGTCATAAGGTAAATCGCGATTCAACGCCTTGATCACCCAGTCCCGATAATGCCAAATGGTTCTTCCTGGATCTTTTTCAAAACCCATGGTATCGGCATAGCGGGCCAAATCCAACCACCAACTGACCCATTTTTCACCATATGAACTTTCAGTGAACAAACTATCTACATAGTTTTCATAAGTGATCTCTCCGCTGACAAAACTTTGAAAAAGATTTGGATCAGGAGGCAAGCCCGTGATGTCGAAGGTTAATCTTCTGGCGATGATGTTTTTTGGTGCAGGAGAATTGGGTGAAAGGTTCTTTTCCTCCATTCTGGCAGCTATAAAATGATCAATGGGGTTGGTGATAAAGTCTTTTTCTTCAAAAACTGTGGCTACTTGTGGTAATTCGGTTTTTTCAACAGGGAGATAAGCCCAATGGGTTCCCCATTTAGCACCTTGGTCTATCCAATCGGTAAGGGTTTTAATTTCCTCTGCCGACAAAGGGGTCTTTTGGTAAGGCATTCGCAACTCGGGATCGGAATAGTGCAATCGTTGGATCAACTCACTCTTTCGAGCACTTCCTCGAATAATGGCGGGTTTTCCTGACTCGGTTACTCCCATGGCTTCAGATTCAAACAAAACACTAAAACCTGCGTTTTTCTTTACGCCCCCATGACAAGAAATACAATGTTTATTGAGGATTGGTTTGACTTCAGTGGCAAAATCAACTTGGTGATTAGGTTTCATTATAATAAAAAGGACGATCCCTATAGAAAGCATCACCCCCAATATCAACATTAGCCTTCTCTCTTTCTTCATTTTAAGATTTATGAAATTCCATCATAAATTTAATTAAAAATTTACTCTTCCTCACAACTTCCTTCAGTCCATGATTTTACACCAGAGGCTTCGGCCATACAATCATTTCCATAAGTGATTCCGTCACAACCACAAACGGGTTTATATTCTTTGGTACAAGGGATTTTCTTGACAGATCCCAAACATTGGTCTGATCTATTATTTTTCTCACAGCTCGAAACAAAACAAAGCAGTATTAGGCTCAAACTGATAAACAGTTGGCTTCTTAAAATCATTAAAGCGCTTTTAGGCTTAGGTTCTTCCAGCGAATTTTTTTGTTGGCTTTAAGCTTATTCTTCCCAATTCCATGAAGCTGCAAAGCAATGTATCCATTATCGGTCAGATCGTCATAGACGTTACCTACCATTACACCATTGACCCAGGACTGGATGTGGTTGTCTTTGACCCTAACCTTAAAGTGATTCCACTCCAAAGGTTTAAAAGCCAATTTAACCTCTTCGTTGATCCCCGGTGTGTGTAGGAACCCTCTCCCCGCCTCTTCGTATATGGCTCCACTCCATGCTCTGGAAGTAGGATCGATTTCAATTTGATAGCCCCAAAATCTTCCAACAAGTCTTTTTTTGTGAATTATCATCTTCTCTCCATTTTCATCAAAGCGTCCGCCCCATCGAATGGTTTGGGTATCCTTTTCGTAGATATTGCTTCGAATCTGAACACCTGAGTTCAAAACAGTATCCAGTTTGACATCAAACTCCAATTCAAAGTTTTGATATTTTCTTTCGGTATGTAAAAAGGTATTGGGTATACCCATTATGGACTCTGCTACAATACATTCGTCTTCAACGTAGAATTTCCCTCCAACATAATTCACCCAACCATCAAGGTTGGAGCCGTTAAAAATTTCAGCATCATTATTTTGAGCGGATATTAGAGTGGTTATAAAAACTAAGAGATAAATTATCTTATTCATTATTCTGTAATTTAATGGTTTGATGGTTAATGTTTTTGAATTTGATCAATGTATTCATCGCGAATCATTTTGGCCGTCCTGTGATTTCCTGTATGATCCCAACCCGGAGGGAAAAAAATATAAGCCAATTTATTGTAAAGACCAGGAGCCTTGACAACATCTTTGAAGAGCGCGATAAACTCTCCAAAATAGACATCGATAAAATTGCCCGTATTGATTTTTCGTGTAATGCCGTACTCAATATCTATGTCTTTCTGCTCCTCTTGATAAGTTTTAAATATTCTATCCCAAATGTTGAGTAGATTGCAATAATTGGTATCAATATACAGTGGATTTCGAGCATGGTGAACCCTGTGATGGGAGGGAGTCAAAATGAATTTGTTGAGAAAACCCATCCTTGTGTTCTTCATCAGATTTTCTCCGACATGAATTAATGTACCATAAGTACCGTCCACAAACATGATGACAAACAAAAGGGCGGGGTGAACGCCCAAGAGAATACAAACCGTTGTCCGAATGACATCGGCGTAAGGGGCTTCCAAAAAGAAATGGGCATGGGCCACACTCAAATTCATTTGCTCGGGGGTATGATGAGTGGCGTGTAAACACCAAAACAGTCGCACCTTATGACCCAAATAGTGGTAAATAAAATGGGCGAATTCCCACACGATATATGCATAGATGAACCAATACCAAGTCATAGTGGTTTGAAAAGGAGCATATTTTTGAAATAATCCTATACTAATGGTGGTCATAGCAATAGCGATAAATCGACCTAAAAAACGATTGAATACATAGATCAAAAAGATGGTCTGATAAACTTTGGTTTGCGGGTTTTTATGAACCATCCCCATTACAAGTTCCAAGACCAAAAGCAGGGGCAGAATGGGCTGAATGATGGCCACTATACCATCATAGGTTAAAAAAGATGCGAAGTCACCGCTGTTGAGGATTTGGAAAAAATTTCTAATGCCAAAAAAAATGACAATTTCATTCCAAAAAGGTTCAAATATTTCCAAGGGATTTTCTTAATTACTACAATATAGAAATTTTTAAAAAAAGATTGATAAATGATTTGAGATCGTAAGCATCACAAAATTAAAATTAAAACATATTTTATATCTTACCAATGATAAAAAAATCTTATTATGAATAATAAATTGTTTTTATTTATCCTATTGTCTGCATCATTTGTCCAAGCCCAAAATTGGAAAGCAGTCGAAGGGAAAATCATGAGCCAATGGGCCAAAAAGGTAAATCCTGAAAACGTTTGGCAAGAGTATCCTCGTCCCCAATTTGAAAGAGCCCAATGGAAAAACCTCAACGGACTTTGGGATTACGCCATTTTAAAAACCAATCAAATCCAACCCAAACGATTTCAGGGAAAAATTTTGGTTCCCTTTAGTTTTGAATCGTCTTTGTCGGGCGTGGGGAAAAATATCCATCCCGAGGATAAAATGTGGTATAAAAGAAATTTTATGCTTTCGGAAAACTGGAAGGAAAAAGATGTAATCCTTCATTTTGAAGCGGTAGATTACAAATGCGCTGTTTGGGTAAACGACATTTTGGTAGGGACACACAAGGGCGGTTTTGACCGCTTTTCATTTAACATTACCCCCTATCTAAAATCCAAAGGACAACAAAAAATCGTCTTGGCCGTTGAGGACGCTACCAACTTCAGTTCTCAGCCCCGCGGAAAACAACAAATCAATTCCAGTGGTATCTACTATACTCCCGTTAGCGGAATATGGCAAACGGTTTGGTTAGAAGCGGTTTCGCCAGAAGCCTATATAAATCAAGTCAAGACAACCACCGATATTGACAACAGCACAGTACGCCTTATCCCGATCAGTAATGTCACTTTGATCGACGGATACCAAGTTGCAATAGATGTTTTTTTCGATGATAAAAAAGTGACTTCGGGAATAACGCAACCCAATACTCCTGTAGAATTAAAAATTGACAATGCCCAATTGTGGTCTCCCGACCACCCCCATTTGTACGATGTGAAAATGCATTTGGTCAATCCCTCTGGAATGGTAATCGACCGAGTGGAAAGTTATTTCGGCATGCGAAAAATCAGTTTGGGGGATCACAAGGGAGTCAAATATCTCTTTTTGAACAATGCCCCGCTTTTTCATTATGGCCCTTTAGATCAAGGTTGGTGGCCCGATGGACTTCTGACCCCACCTTCGGATGAAGCCATGCGCTACGACATTGAAATGACCAAAGCTATGGGCTTTAATATGATCCGAAAGCACGTAAAAATCGAACCCGATCGCTGGTACTATCATTGCGACCAACTGGGAATTATGGTTTGGCAAGACATGCCTTCCTACAACAGATTGGCATTGAAAACTGCCGAGGAAATGGAAAAAAACAAGCGAAAGGATCGCATCTACAATCCTTTGGAAAGAATAAAAAAAGAAGAAGCAGATCTCCAGAGAAGCTCAGAGGATGCCACTCAATTTGAATTCGAACTCCGCCGCATGGTCGATCTACATTTCAATGCGCCCAGTATCGTGATGTGGGTGCCTTTTAACGAAGGTTGGGGACAATACGACACTTGTAGGATTAGCGATTATGTAAAACAATTGGATCCTGACCGACTGGTCAATCCCACCAGTGGTTGGACCCTACGCCCCTGTGGTGACATTTATGACATTCATACCTATCAAGTCGATTTAAATGTGCCTCCCACTGCTCTTGACCGTGCCACTGTGATTGGAGAGTTTGGCGGAATCGGTTATCCCATCCAAGAAAACCTTTGGAATCCAGAAATGAGAAATTGGGGATATCAGACCTATTACAATGCTGAGGACTTGCTTAAAAATTATATTTATAAATTCGAGCAAATTGTAAATATGAAACAAAAAAATGGAGTATCTGCGGCGGTTTATACCCAGACCACCGATGTGGAGGGCGAGATCAACGGACTGATAACCTATGATCGGGAGGTGATCAAAATACCGATAGAAACCCTTAATGAATTACACAGTAAGTTATATAAAGAATAATCCAATATTATGATCCTAAAAAAAGTAGTTTTAGTAATCCTTTTGCTCAGTTTTGTGTTTTGCGAGCAACCTAAAAAACAAGAATTCGTGCTAAAAACCAGTGATTTCCAGACCGAAATAGGTGGAAAAAAAACCGACTTGTACCTCCTTAAAAACGAGCAGATCGAAGTTTATATCACCAATTACGGTGCTAGAATCGTCAGCCTTCTTAGCCCCGACAAACAGGGTATTATGGGCGATGTGGTCTTGGGTTTTAAAAGTATTGCGGATTATCAAAAAGCCAAAACTCCCTTTCACGGCTGTATCATTGGAAGATATGGCAACCGCATTGCCAAAGGAAATTTTGAATTGGACGGTACCTCCTATCAACTGCCTATCAACAACAATGAAAATCATCTCCACGGTGGACCAGAAGGGTTTCACAATCAAGTATGGGAGGTGGTCTCTGCCGATGACAATTCGATTGTAATGACTTATCTATCCAAAGATGGAGAAATGGGGTATCCCGGCAATCTGAGTGTTGAGGTGACTTATGCCATCAATGACAAAAACGAATTGCTTATAGCTTATAAAGCCACCACAGACAAAGCCACACCCATCAACCTGACCAACCACGCTTTTTTTAATTTGGCGGGACAGGCCAAGGGCAGTATCAACGATCATTTGTTAATGCTCAATGCCGATCACTTTACCCCCGTTGATGAGGGGCTGATTCCCTTGGGAGAAATAAGATCGGTGGAGGGAAGTCCTTTTGACTTTAGAAGGGCCAAGACCATTGGCCAAGATTTGAATCAACAAGCTACTGATACCCAACTCCGTTATGGAGGGGGCTATGACCACAATTTTGTGCTCAACAAAGTCGCTGAAGGCAATTTGGATTTGGCGGCAAGGGTGGTCGATCCTAAAAGCGGGAGACAAATGGATGTTTATACGGAAGAACCTGGTATCCAGTTTTATGGCGGTAATTTTATGGATGGCGGTGATATTGGAAAATATGGAAATCCCTTTGATTACCGTGGCTCTTTTGCTTTGGAAACCCAGCATTATCCCGATTCCCCCAACCAAGATAATTTTCCCAATACCATTTTACAACCAGGGGAAACCTATCAGACCCAAAGTATTTATCGGTTTTCTGTCGCTGAATAAGAAGACCTGTGGAATCATCCACCCATAAATCAACAGCAGTAATATAAAAAAGAGTCCATAGGTCTTTAATAGCAGTAGTAAGAATTGGGTATCCCTAAAGCATTGATTTATATTTAATCTACAAAAGAGTGTATTCTTTATTAGGACAATGATGAGAGGGGTTTTAATATTGAGAAATAGGCCGGAACTTCAGCCCACAGGCAGGCAAACAATTACTTTTAGCCATCCCTAGGCAACCTTATTACTTGCGTAATGTTTTATTTCGTTTAGTTCCGACTTTTTAGATTCTTTTTCCTCTTCAATGTCAAAATCGTCTTGAAGTCCAAGCCAGAATTTGGTAGAATTCCCAAAATATTTACTCAATCGTAAGGCTGTATCCGCTGTTATTCTGCGTTTTCCTTTTACGATTTCTGAAATTCTTGTCTGTGGAATTTTTAAATCCTTTGAAAGTCGATATGCACTTATCCCCAAGGGCTTAAGAAACTCGAAAAGTAGAATTTCTCCGGGGTGAATGTTATTCAGTTTTTCCATATCAGTCTATTTAATGATAATCGATTATTTCAACTTCTCTTGCGTTTCCCTTGTCCCATTGAAAAATTATTCGCCATTGCTTATTGATTCTTATGCTATAAAATTCATTTAAATTTCCTGTCAGTTTTTCAAGACGGTTAGAGGGTGGAATTCGCAAATCGTTAACGTCCTGTGAGTTGTGCATCATTCTCAATTTTCGACGTCCAAGGTTCTGAATTTCAAACGGAATTTTTTTAACTCGGATCCCGTTCCAAATCCTTTCGGTTTCTTTTGAACCAAACGATACAATCATACTCCTGTGTAACGTTACTAACGTCAAAAGTAATTAAAAAATATGTTTTCTACAAGTGTTTATTAGTCGGATAGTCTATGAAAAATTTCGGAATTAAAGTGCCAACTTTTGGTTTGGCACATAACTAAGCAATTTAGAGTGGATTAACGTATTCTAATCCACCGTAATTGTGGCTATACGTGTAACCCGCAGGATTTTAATTCAACCATATTAGAGTTACAATTATTGAAATCAATCCGCAAATAATAAAAAAAGAGTCCATAGGTCTTTTATGGCAGTAGTATGATTTGAGTCAATCAAAGGTAGTGGTTTATCGCACAAAAACAAAAGGAGTTTTTTTTACTAAAGTCAATGGGGATAGGGACTTAGACAGAATACTTACTATATTTATTAATGTTTATTGGAGTGGGGTTTTTGAATTATTGAGAAAGCGACAACGGTTAGGATTACCGAGCGCAAGAGGGCGTAAAACTATAAAGGAAAGAAAATAATTACTCGTTTGAGGGTTTGTCATTGGTCGCAAGCATGCCTCCATCCAAAGAGAGGATTTATCTATTGATAAAATCACTGCCTTTTCAATAAGAAATACTACTGCGACCCAAAGCTCATTGCCCCCCTCTAAGTCTAGTACAGGATTAAATGGACTTAAGGCTTACGATAGGTATGTTGATCTAAAAATCGTTTAGATGATGTATTTTCAATCCTACTGTGCTTATCCCTATTGGTTATCGAGTTGATAATTGTTTATTAATACCGAAGCAGAGATTTACAATAGTTTATTTGAGTGACTATTCTGTAGCCAATTGATATTGTTCAATTTCTGAATTTGTCATGTAGTAAATATCATTAAAAGAAGCTGCGTTAATGGTGAAAAAGTAAAAATTTCTACCATTTGGCTCTCCAAGCATTTCATTAAAGTAGTTGATTTGAATATTGTGCTGACTGTCGTTTTCAGGAATATCTGAGGCTTGCTCTCCATTTGATCCACAACACCAAGAATGAACACCAATTGTTGCTCCATCTGCAATAATTCTTTTTACTCCTGAGCAGAACAAATCAACTCCTCCTGAGAAAACCTCACTGTCACTTTTTAATTCTGTTGTATAACCAGCCTCTCTGATAAGCCTTCCGGTTTCTACATTTACTTCATCATTCACGGAGCCCGGTACGTCTTCCAAAACTATAGTATGAACATTACGATTATTAGCATTTAAGTCAAGTATCTGATTGTAGGTAACAGACCCCAAATCACCGTTAATTGTAGCGATATCGCCATTAATTGAGATTGTACTACTTCCTCCACCTAATGATGTAACATCAAACAGTACAGTTAGACTTTTTGAGTTTGAATTTTCGGCTTCTAATGATCCTGTAATCTCAAAAATATCTTCAGAACTACTTGTTATGGGTAGATTGTTCGCAGAAAATGATCCATCAGATAACTCTGCAATTACATATTCTCCATTGATTTCTTCGTCTTCATAAGAAATTGCCACAAATTCATCTTCGCCTATATAAAAAACGATATAGTTGATTCCATCATCTTCGTCCATGTCAATGCTAATAACAGCTATTTGTTCGCCATTTATAGTCACAAAACTTTCACCAATTTCCTGAGGTGTTTTACCCGTCAAAAGTTTAATTTGATTATTATTGGATGACGGCGCTTCATTCGTATTTAAGACAAAAGTCTTAGAAGTCGTTTTAGTTTCAGTTCCATTCGATACTTCTAAGTTTATGGTGTACTCTCCTGCAACTGTATAAGAGACTGTCGAAGGGTTTTGATCTGTTGAACTTTCAGGAGTTCCCCCTGTAAAAGACCAATTATAGGAAGTCGCACCTGATGAATTGTTGGTAATGGTTACTTCTGCTGGAGCAAAATCACTACTAACCGAAATGTCGAAATCCACCGTCAGTGGTTCTCCTATACTAAAAATCTTAGAGGAAGTTTTGGTTTCAGTTCCATTCGATGCTTCTAAACTTATGGTGTATTCTCCTGCACTTGAATAAGAGACTGTCGAAGGGTTTTGATCTGTTGAACTTTCAGGAGTTCCTCCTGTGAATGACCAATTATAGGAAGTCGCAGCTGTTGTATTGTTGGTAATGGTTACTTCTGCCGGAGCAAAATCACTACTAACCGAAATATTAAAATCCACAGTCAATGGATCAGCGTCAATATTTTTGTCTTTAGAACAGGCTGTTACTATTAAAATTATACTAAAAGCCAAAAGTTTAATTGTTTTTTTAATCATTCTTATTAGGATTTAAATGGTTTATAATTCTTAAATACTACAACCTAAGCTGTCGATATATTCCTTTTATCTGTACTATAATTTGTCTATAACTTGCTTATTATGCCAATAAAGAATTCGAGACTTTGTAATATCCCTCTGGCTCACATGCGTAAATCGCTTAGGTGATTTTAAACTCCTATGTCCAAGTGATCTCTGAGAGAAGTGGCTGTTGGTAGGACAATCCCTTAACGGCAAATCACAACCGATATTTACGATCTCATTATGACAATATGTTCTGGAAAAAAGCCGTAAGCTTTTCATGGCAGTAGTACGATTTGGGTTAATCAAAGATAGGTGATTATCCTAAAAAACAAAAGACTTTTTTTTAATTAAGGAGAAAGCGACAACGGTTAGGACTGCTGAGCGCAAGAGGGGGTAAAACTAAAAAGGAAAGAAAATAATTACTCGTTTGAGGGTTTGCCAATGGTGGCCAATATACCTCCATCCACATAGAGTACTTGGCCGTTGACAAAATTACTGGCTTCGGAGCTGAGGAAGATGGCCGATCCTTGTAATTGATCCGGGTCTCCCCAAACTCCGGCAGGAGTTCTGTTGACGATAAATTCGTTAAACGGGTGTCCGTCCACTCGGATGGGTTTGGTCTGTTCGGTTGCAAAATAACCCGGACCAATACCATTCACTTGAATGTTGTGGGGCGCCCATTCGACACACATGTTTTGGGTCAGCATTTTTAGTCCTCCTTTGGCAGCGGCATAGGCACCCACAGTGTTTCTGCCCAGTTCGCTCATCATGGAACAGATGTTAATGATTTTTCCCGATTTGCGTTGGATCATTCCCTTAACCACCGCTTTGGAAACGATAAACGGACTGACCAAATCAACATCGACCACCTGCTTAAAATCAGTCACCTCCATCTCCACCAGTGGGATGCGTTTGATGATTCCGGCATTGTTGACCAAAATATCAATGGGATTGACTTCTTTTTCGATCTGTGCCACGGCCTTTATTACCGCATTTTCGTCGGTAACATCAAAACGATAACCAAACGCCTGAATTCCTTCCGCTTTAAAGTTAGCAACGGCTTTGTCAATTTTTTCTTGGGAACTGTTCCCATTAATGATCACAGTAGCTCCAGCCAGACCAATTCCTTTGGCCATGGCCATCCCCAGTCCATGTGTGGATCCAGTAACCAATGCGACCTTTCCAGTCAAGTCAAATAGAGCGGTACTCATGCTTTTATCTTAAATTGGGAATGGGACAACCGTCCATATCGCCATAGTCTAAATTTTCACCTGCCATTCCCCATATAAAGGTATAATTGGATGTTCCTGACCCAGCGTGTATTGACCAAGGAGGAGAAATGACAGCTTGTTCATTGGCCATCCATAGGTGTCGGGTTTCATCCGTAGCCCCCATAAAATGACATACTGCTTGATCTTGTGGTACTTCGAAATAGAAGTAAACTTCCATACGGCGATCATGGACATGCGCAGGCATGGTATTCCAAACCGAGCCAGATTTTAATTCTGTCATCCCCATTTGCAGCTGACATGTTTTAACTATACTGTTAACAATCAGTTTTCTGATGGTTCTAGCATTGGCAGTTTCGGCGGATCCCAATTCGACAATTTCGGCTTGGTCTCTTCCTACTTTTTGAGAAGGATAGGCATGATGTGCCGGAGCAGAATTGAGGTAAAATTTAGCGGGGGTATTGGCATCCTCACTGGAAAAATGTACTTCCTTAATACCCTTACCCAAGTAAAGCGCCTCTTTGTAATCCAAAGAATAGGTTTCCCCATCGGCTGTTACCATTCCTTTGCCTCCTACATTGATGATGCCCATTTCTCTCCGTTCTAAAAAATACGTTGACTTAAGGGGTTCCAAGGTGTCCAAAAACACATTTCCCTTAGCAGGAATAACCCCACCGGCCATATAGCGATCGTAGTGGGTATAAACCCAATTCACGGCATCGGTTCCAAAAACTTGTTCAATTAAAAATTCGTCTCTCAGGGCCTGAGTTCCCATTTGGTAGGTTTCTCTTTGACCTACCGCATATCTGACTTGGTAATTATCATTCATTTTACTGTCTTATTTTTTTAATCAATGCAAGGGTTTCTGCAACTTTAGCTTTGAGACCTTCATAATCTCCATTGGCCAAGACCTCTTTGGAAATTAATTTAGAGCCCATTCCTACGCAAGTTACGCCCGCATCAAACCATCCTCTGAGATTGTCCTCTTCTGTACTGACTCCCCCTGTTGGCATGATACTGGTCCAAGGTTGTGGGCCTTTGATGGCTTTTACAAAACCAGGGCCGTAGGTACTCCCAGGAAAGAGTTTGACTATTTCTCCTCCCAATTCCTCTGCTCTTGCAATCTCTGTAAGGGATCCACAGCCCGCCGACCACAATACTTTTCTGCGGTTACAGACCATTGCGATGTCCTCTCTCAATACAGGAGTTACGATAAAATTCGCTCCCAGTTGCATATAAAGTGATGCCGCTGCTGCATCGGTAACGGAACCGACTCCCATAATCATATCGGGCAGCTCACGGATGACATAGCGATTGAGTTCATCGAATATTTGATGGGCAAAATCTCCTCTACTGGTAAATTCCAACAGTCTTGCGCCTCCCTCATAACAGGCTTTTAGGGTTTTTTTGGCGATATCAATATCACTGTGATAAAAAAGGGGAACCATTCCAGTTTCGGCCATTTTTGCTGCCACTTCTAAACGGGTAAATTTTGCCATAATTATCTTGCTACGCGGCCACTTGCATCACCGCTCATTAATTTTTCTACCTCCGCAACGGTGACCAAATTGGCATCGCCCTTGATGGTGTGTTTTAAACAAGAGGCAGCCACTGCAAAGTTCAATGCATTCTGATCATCCTCTGGATACTCTAATAAACCATAAATCAATCCCCCCATAAAGGAGTCGCCCCCTCCTACTCTATCTATAATATGGGTGATTTGATATTCGGGGCTGATATAGATATTTTTTCCATCATAAAGTATTCCTGCCCAAGTATTGTGAGAAGCAGAAATGGAACCCCTTAGGGTGGTAATTACTTTTTTGGCTTTTGGAAATTTTTTCATCATTTGCTCACATACCGACTGAAAGGCCTCCGCTTTGACTTGATCGCCTTGGGTGGTAATGTCCAAGCCCTCGGGTTTAATCCCAAAGTGCTTTTCTGCATCTTCTTCATTTCCAAGGATGATATCACAATAGGAGGTTAACTCGGTCATGATAGGTTCTGAAGGTTGTCCATACTTCCAAAGTTTGGCGCGATAATTTAAATCTGTAGAAACCGTTATTCCCTTCTCGCTGGCAATTTTCACGGCTTCCAGACAGGCATCGGCAGCTCCTTGAGATATGGCGGGGGTAATCCCCGTCCAGTGGAACCAGCTGACGCCATCGAATACTGCATCCCAATCGATCATCCCTTCTGTAATCTCTGCCATGGCAGAATGGGCACGGTCATAGACCACCTTACTGCCTCGACTTACGGCTCCAGTTTCCAAAAAATAGATTCCCAATCGGTCGCCTCCATAGGCAATGTGTTGTGTCCCTACGCCTCTTTTCCGCATTTCCATCATGGCACAGGCCCCCAAATCATTCTGAGGCAATCGAGTTACAAACTCTACAGGAACGCCATAATTGGCCAAGGAGACAGCGACATTAGACTCTCCTCCTCCATAGACCACATCAAAATTGTTGGCTTGGGAGAATCTTAAATTACCCGGAGGTGATAGTCTTAACATGATTTCACCGAAGGTTACTACTTTTTTCATGAAATTAATTGATATTGATTAGAATTGGATTTTCGATTTTGATTGCGAGATCATCTAAGTGGGCTTCCCAAGCTTCATGATCCGCAAACTGATTGCTTTCGGACCAATAGAAGCCAACATAATATACTAAGGACTCGTCTATAACTTTGAGGTCTAAAAATGCATGATTTTGATCTTTGATACCAGGATTGTATTCATGATGGCCTTTGTAATGTATTTTGGGAGAAAGAATCACATTACTAAGAGTGGTATCAAAATGATCTTGTTTAAAAATAAGAATATTGTTCTTGTCAATGATACTTCCGTTATTTTCTTGAAGCGAAATTCCGGCGACAATGTGATCTGTTCCCTGGAGGGAAACCTCAATTTTCATCAGGTTATTTCCATAATCCAAACTGATGGTTTTCTGCTCCTTGATCATCCCTTGAGGGCCCTCCCAGTCGGCATAATCCAGCTGAAAAAGGGTTCTTAAAGGACCGGTTGCAAGAGTGCTGTGGGCAATGAAATTTTTGGAGACAAAATACTGGTCGTCCTCTCCTTTGATCGCCAAACCACCGGTACCTCTACTGATGCCTACATGATAGTTGTCCAAACCTTCCCCGTGGTCTTCGTGATAGCTGATGTCTTCTTCTTCACTGGCCTTGTACCATTTGTTGATGACGGGGTAATTTACTTTTTTTAACCAACAGTCTATGCCACTTGAGATGATTCCCCCTTTTTTTCCTTCCTCCACCAAAGCTTGGGCTGCGGGACCATAGGTTCTAAAAGCGACCCTGTCATTTTCCCAAGTGTAATCGTCAATTCTGGTGGGTACGATTCTGGAATAGCAATAATCCACAACTTCCGGTTTGTCCGTTTGTACTTTGAGTTGAAAGGTCTTTTCTGATAAGGGAGCCATAGTGGGTTGAAAAATGAGTTGATCCATTTTTCCATCTTGGTTAACATCGATCAATTGGGAAATCAGAAAGGCATTCTCCGCAGGATCATAGATCCCTATTTTATCGACTTTAGAAGACCAATGATCGGGTAGGTCTGCTATCAAAATCTCAATGGTTTCGTTTTGACGCTCAGCATTCAAATTATTGGTCAAATGAATACTTACTGTATTTGGTGTACATGAGGCAAGAAGACAAATCAAGCCTAACAGGTAAATGATTTTAGTGGTTGTCATAACATTGTATATTTTTAAATTAAACTCCAAAAAACTCGGGCAGCCATAAACTTAACTGTGGTATATAAGTTACAAGGAACAAAGATAATATCATCACTAAAAACAAGGGAATTAGAGGTTTTATTACCTTAGAAATGGTCGTTTTGGCAATTCCAACGCCAACAAATAAAACAGAACCTACAGGAGGGGTACACAGCCCGATACAAAGATTGAGCATAAGAACGATCCCAAAGTGGGTAGGATCCATCCCTAAAGCGGTGACGACGGGAAGGAAAATAGGCGTAAAAATAAGCACTGCCGGAGTAGCGTCCATAAAAACACCTACCGCCAATAAGATAAGGTTGATCATTAAAAGGATGACTATTTTGTTGTCACTGACAGACAATAAAGCATTGCTGATGTCTTGGGGAATATTTTCATAGGACAATACCCACGACATACACATAGAAGCTCCAATCAACAACATCACAATGGCTGTGGTTCGAGAAGATTCTAAAATTACCTTAGGCAGTTCTTTAAAAGACAATTCTTTGTAATAAAAAGAAAGCAAGATGGTGTAGAGCACTGCTACAGCCGATGCCTCTGTTGCGGTAAAGACACCTCCGATAATCCCTCCAATTACGATGATCAAAAGGAGTAAACTGGGTAGAGCATCGATGAATTTTGTAAACACTTCTTTAAGTGAGGAGCGCTTACCAACAGGATATTTATGTTTCTTGGCCCAAACCATGGCCACGATCATCATCAGTAACCCTGTCAGGATTCCTGGGATGTATCCGGCCAGAAACAAGGCCGCAATGGAAACCCCACCACTGGCAAGGGAATAAACGATCAGGGTGTTGCTCGGAGGAATGACCAATCCCGTTGTAGATGAAGTGATATTTACGGCAGCACCAAACTCTTTTGAATAGCCTTCTTTTTCCATTTCAGGTCCTAAGATAGTACCCATTGCTGAAGCTGAGGCCATAGCCGAACCTGCGATAGCTCCCATCATCATTGCAGAAACAATATTGATCAATGCCAATCCACCAGGTAAAAATCCTACTAAGGTTTTGGCAAAAGAAATCAATCTGTGAGCAATGCCTCCCTCACTCATAATTTGTCCAGAGAGTATGAAAAAGGGGATGGCCAAAAGGGCAAAACTATCCAATCCTGTTGCAATTCGCTGAGATACGGTAGTGGTAGCGGCTGAAAAGGGCATCACAGACATCAAGGTAAACAATGAAGATATAGCGATACACCAAGCTACAGGAACCCCTAGGGTCAAAAGAACCAAAAAACTAGTAACCAAAATTATTACGGGTAAAAACTCAATCATTGTGCCTGTTTTTTTAAATCTAATATTTTATAAAAAATGATCAGTATTCCACTAATCGGGATTACGGAGTAAACCACCCCTAAGGGGATTTTTAACGATGGAGAAAGTTGTTCTAAGACCAATGTGATATAGACCAACCTCACCCCTCCAATAAGCATACCCAATAAGGCAAAAGCCAGTATGGTCAGATTGATAAAAACTTGGGTTTTTTTAAGATTGGAAGGACTCATTTTTTCAGAAAAATAAGTAATGGCCACATGGTTCCCTTTTCCCGCTACATAGGCCGCTCCCAAAACGCCCACCCAAATCATAAGGTAACGCGCCAACTCGTCCGTAAACGAACTTGGATTGGTTAAGATATAACGTGAAAAAACTTGCCATAATACATTGATAACCATAGCAGACATAATGACCACAAGTGTCTTTTCTAATACAGAATCTAACTGCGCTCTTAATTTCATGATTATTGGGTGTTTTTGATTTTATCTATAAATGATTTGATCAAAGGATCTTTTGCATATTGCTCCGCCACCGAACTAGACATTTCAGCAAAATTAGATTTATCGGGATAACTCACCTGAACTCCGGCAGCTTTTACGGCTTCCAGAGATTCAAGCTCAGATTTTAACCAAAGCCTTCTCTGTTCTACCACAGATAAATCCATGGCTTTTTGTATCCACTCCTGTTCTTGATTTGATAGATCATTCCACAAATGAGTACTCATCAAAACTACATCAGGGAGGACGGTATGCTCATCAATGATATAGTATTTACAAACTTCATAATGTCTGGAAAGATAAAAACTGGGAGGGTTGTTTTCTGCCCCATCCACAACGCCTTGTTGAAGTGCGGTATAGAGTTCACCCCAAGAAATAGGGGTTGGAGAACCGCCAAATGATTTGACCATATCGATCGCCGTTTGACTTTCCATAACCCTGATCTTGAGGCCTTCAAGATCATTGGGATTTTCAATGGGTTTATCTATGGTATAAAAGCTTCGGCTTCCTGAGTCGTAATACCCAAGACCTTTGAGCCAGTATTTTTCTGTACCATTGAGCAACTCCTCACCTATAGGCCCATCAAGAACTCTGAAAACGTGATCTTTGTCTTTAAACAAATATGGAAGTCCAAAGACCTTTATACTGGGTGAAAAGTTTTCCAACACCCCTGCAGAAACTTTGGTCATGTCCAAACTTCCAATTTGAAGCAACTCCAAACACTGACGTTCTGTTCCCAATTGTTGACTGGGATAGATTTGTACTTTAAACTTTCCTCCTGAAATTTCTTTCAATTTTTCACCAAAGAAGACCATGCCTTGATGAACAGAATGCCCTGTGTTCAATCCGTGTCCCAGTCGAATGATTCTGGTAGATTTGATCTGATCACAGGAAATAAAACTGAGTAAGAGAACGAAAACGATTAATGGTTTAAGCTTAAACATTAGTTTTTGTATTTAATGAATTTTTTCAAATTGTGATAACAGATATTTTCAACCATTTTCCCAAAAAAGGGAATGTCGTTGGGTAAAAGTCCACTCTCTATATCATTTCCAATCATATTGCACAGCAATCGTCTGAAGTACTCGTGTCTAGGAAAGGATAGAAAACTTCGGCTATCGGTCAACATTCCAATGAATTTAGACAACAGCCCCATATTCGATAGGGTTCTCATTTGTAATTCCATCCCGTCCTTCTGATCGAGAAACCACCAAGCTGTTCCCCATTGAATCTCCACTTTTTCATTATTGAAGTTACCTGGCATAGTGGCAAAGACCTCATTCATGGCGGGATTTAGATTGTAGAGGATGGTATTGGTGAGTTTATCGTTATCATTTAATTTACCCAAGAGTTTAGAAAGGTTTTTGGCCTGCGCAAAATCTCCAATAGAATCGCAACCCACATCTGCACCAAGATTTCTCTTTAATTTTTGGTTGTTGCCTCTTAATGCACCCAGGTGCAATTGTTGAGTCCAACCATGGTCGTGATACATCACAAACAGTTCATACAATACGCAAGAATTAAAAAGGCTTGCTTCCTCAGTAGTGGGAAGGCCCCCAGATAGACGTTTCTTGAGAATCGAATTGGCCTCAGCATGGGTAAATTCACTCGCATGGGTAAATTCCAAGCCATGATCGGAAATCCTACAACCGTTTTGGTGGAAATATTCAATCCTAAATTTTAAGGCCGTCAGAAGCGAATCTAAATCTGATATATCTGTATCAGATGCCTGCTTGAGGGCATCGATATATTCTAAATATTGGCTGCCTTCAATCCCAAAAATATTATCTGGTCTAAAACCCGGTAAAACCTCTGGCCCCTTTTCATTACTCGCTGCTATTTTTTGATGGGCAGAAAGGCCGTCTATTGGATCATCAGTAGTACACAACATCTCAACCTTCATGTCATTGAGCAAACCCTTGGGGGTTAAATCCAACAACTGTCGATTGGTTTCCTGAAAAATGGCAGTTGAAGTAGACGGCTGTAACAGGGTATTGATTCCAAAATAACGCTTTAATTCCAAATGTGTCCAGTGAAAAAGGGGATTTCCCGCAGTAAAAGGAACGGTATAGGCCCATTGATCAAATTTTTCTTTGTTACTGGTCTCTTTTCCAGTGATGAGTTTTTCGGCTATGCCAAGAGTTCGCATGGCTCTCCATTTATAGTGATCTCCATCCAACCAAATTTCGTTAATCCCCTTAAAGGGTTGGTTGGCAGCAATCACCTCCGATGACAAGTGGTTGTGGTAATCAATAATCGGCATGGAAGCAGCGTGATCAAAAAACAATCTTTCTGCTGTTTTGTTTTGAAGTAAAAAGTCTTCTTTTATAAATGCTTCCGTGCTTTTGAATTCCATTTTTTAAATCATTTTGTTAATTCCCCATTCCAATCCCCTTAGTTCTGCTAATCCTCTGAGTCTTCCAATGGCGGAGTAGCCAGGATTAATTTTGGGTTTTACAAGGTCATCCAGCATTTGATGTCCATGATCGGGTCGCATAGGAATGGAAGCATCTTCTCTCTTTTGGGCATGTCTTCGTCTTTGTTCCTTAATTACTCTGGTAATGATTTCAAACATATCCACGTCTCCAGTAAGATGATCTGCTTCATAAAAATTTCCCTCGGCATCACGCTTGGTACTTCGGAGGTGTAAAAAATGAACACGATCTGCAAAAGCATCAAAAATAGCCGGAAGATCATTGTCTGCCCTTACACCCAATGAACCTGTACAGAAGGTGATTCCGTTGGATAAAGGAGGAACTTGATCAAAAATGTATTGATAATCTTCCTGAGTACTCACCACTCTGGGTAAACCCAAAAGCGTAAAAGGTGGATCATCGGGGTGAATGCACATTCTGATGCCCAATTCTTCGGCCAATGGAATGATTTCCTCTAAAAACTGAACCAAATGAGAGCGCAATTGATCGGCATCTATACCTGTGTAGGTGTCCAACATGGCTTTAAATTCTTCCATAGAGTAGCCCTCTTCCGATCCAGGTAAACCTTTGAGCATATTGTCAGAGATTCTCTCGATGTCAGACTGCTCAAGGTTATTAAATTTATTATTGGCTTCTTCGATTTCTTTGGTAGTATAATCTTTTTCCGCTCCCTCTCTTTTGAGGATAAACAAATCAAAAACTCTTAATTCCGACGCATTGAATTCCAACGCAAGAGAACCGTCCTCAAGGGGCATGTCCAACCTTGTTCGAGTCCAGTCAAGTATGGGCATAAAGTTGTAACAGATTACATAAACTCCACAAGCCGCCAAATTTTTCATACTGCGCTTATAGTTTTCGATGATCTGTTCAAAATCTCCAGTTCTGGTTTTTATTTTTTCATGTACTGGCAGAGATTCCACAACATCCCAACTAAGTCCAGCATTTTCAATTTCATCTTTTCTTTTTTGAATTTCTTGCACTGACCAAATATCACCATTGGGGATGTGATGGAGGGCGTTTACAATTCCTGTTGCACCAGCCTGCCTAACATCTGAGAGGCTGACAGGATCATTGGGCCCATACCAGCGCCATGTTTGTGTCATTTTCATAATAATCGTTTAAACCCCACTGAAGGCACTAAAGCCACCATCAATGGGTAGTACAATACCTGTTATAAATTGGGCGGCATCACTACACAAAAAGTGAATCGCACCGTTGAGTTCTTCCGCTTCCCCAAATCGTTTCATGGGAGTATTTCTTATGATGGTATCCCCTCTTTCAGTGTAGGTTCCATCCTCATTAAGTAATAATTTTCTGTTTTGATTTCCTACAAAAAAACCAGGAGCAATGGCATTGACGCGAACACCAGGGCCAAATTTTAAGGCCATTTCAACCGCCATCCAACGGGTAAAGTTTTCGATCCCTGCTTTGGAAGCGGAGTAACCCACCACACGGGTAATAACCCTATCCACACTCATGGAAGAGTAATTGATGATAGCGCCGCTTTTCTGATCGGCCATAATCTTCCCAAAGATCAAAGAAGGGATTACAGAACCGTTGAGGTTCAATTCGGTAACCTTTTTAAAATCGTCCATTGACAAGTCAAAAATGGTTTGGTCAACGGCTATGGTTGCTCCAGGCATATTGCCTCCCGCCGCGTTGAGCAGTATATCCACCCTACCCCACTCTTTTAAAATTTCTTTACTGATGGATTTTATAGATTCTTGGGACAGCACATTGGCCGCAAAACCGATAGCGATTCCTCCCTCTTTCTCAATGGTATCAACAGTTCTTTGGGCGGCTTCTAGGGTAAGATCCAAAATGGCAATCTTTACGCCCGATTGGGACAAACTCTGTGCAATACATCCTCCCAATGCGCCTCCCCCTCCAGTAATGACGGCTACTTTATTTTTTAAATCAAAATTTGGTTTCATTTATTGTTTTTAGAGTATATAATTGATATCGTCCCACTGTACCATTTTCTCGGTGTCCATAGCTTTAATCCCCATTTCAACAGCATAAGCTGCTTTGGCTCCAGTGGTTACATTTGAAAGTGGTGTTTTGTTGTTGATTATGGCATCTCCAAAATCCATTAGGGCTTGTTTGGTAGGGTCAATGTGTTTGATGTCCAATGGGGTTCCCTTCCCTTGTGCCCAATTGGTCGTTGCTCCCGATACACCATCTACTTCTCCATACTCCGCTTTATAGCTACCTTCGGGATAAAACCAAGCAGACTGATTGAAAATGGTAAGGGTTCCCTTGTCACCCATGACCATAATCTTATAATCGTCTTTGGCATTGGAGGTCAGACAAGTATAGGTCGCCTTTACTCCTTCGGGAAATTCATAGATTACTTTGGTATTGTCATAAGTTTCTCTTCCGTCTTTCCAATAGTCAATACCACCCATACCCATTGCTTTTTGGGGAGTAGATTGGAGAATCCAGTTGGCAAAATCAATTTGATGAGAACTCAATTCGGCCAAAAGTCCGTAGGAATACTCTCTGTACATTCTCCAATTGATTTGTCGCTCTAATGATGGTTCAGGAACAGATCTTCTCCAATTTCCATTTCGATTCCACTGGGCCTCGATGGAGGCGATTTTTCCTACTTTACCCTCTGCGATCATATCAACCAATTGAGTATATAGTCTAGAACTGTGATACTGATGACCGGTTTGAAAAATTTTATTGGAGGTTTTGCACTTATTAACAATACGGGCTGTAGCTGCAGCTCCTTTGGCCAAGGTTTTTTCACAATAAACATGTTTGTCTGCATCTAATGCATCGACAGCGATTTTATCATGGGTGTTGAGCGGGGTACTGATGATTACTCCATCGATATTTTTATCGTCTAATAATTTTCTGTAATCCTTGTATGCTCTGGCGTTTTTATTGTTTTTGATCAGATCAAATCCCTCCTCCAATCTAAAGGGTAGGGTATCACAAGCAGCAATTACATTGAAGCTTGACAGACTGTTGAGCAACTTAATAATTCCTTGTCCTCTTCCCCCAGTTCCAATCACCCCTACATTAATGTTACTATTAAGATTGACATTAGCCATTAAATTTGGAGATAAAACAGTACCTAAAAGTACTCCTCCTGAATTGCGAATAAAGTCTTTTCGTTTCATTATCAGATTAATCTTTATTAATGATTGAATTTATTTCCTCAAGGGATTTACCCTTTGTTTCTGGCATAGTAAAAATAGAAAAGATGAGTTGAAGAACCATCATTAGCGCAAAAAAAGAGAATATTGGCCAAGGATTTACCTTAAAAATTTCAATAACGGAAGGTCCTATCAAAGTGATCAAAGCAGCAAACACCCAGTGAACTCCTGCACCAAAAGATTGTCCTTTCGCTCTGATACGATTGGGAAAAATTTCAGAGATAAAAACCCAAATTACGGTTCCCTGTCCAACAGCATGAGAAGCGATAAAAGCAAAAATAAATAAGGCAATCCACTGTGGATCAGTTTGGAAGTAAAAAGCCATAGAGACCCCTGTCAAACTAACAATATACCCCAGTGATCCCAAGATCAAAAGCTGTCTCCTTCCCAATTTATCGATAAGCATCAAGCCCAAAAAGGTAAAGACGATATTGGTCAGTCCAATCAATACTGAATTGAAAAGGGAGGCACTTGTTGCAAAACCTGCCATTTCAAGAATTTCTGGAGCATAATAAAGTATAAAGTTGATTCCCGACAATTGATTGAAAAAGGAAATCAGAAAGGCCAAAAGGAGCGTTTTCCTATTGGTATAATTTATCAATTTTTCTTGTTTATCGGAAGCACTGTCAGCAGTTTTGATTTGTTTTAAAACGCTATCAGCCTGTTCGTCATTGTATATTTCTTTGAGGGTTTTCAAGGCAGCACTGTCATCTTTTTGAAAAATGATTTGCCATCTTGGAGTGTAGGGGATATTAAGGGTAAGCAGTAAATACAGTAGGGCTGGAATCGCCTCCACACCTAGCATCCATCTCCAATCGTAACTTCCTTGAAAACCAGTAAGCAAATAATTTGAAAAAAAAGCGATAAGGATTCCAAAAACCAAGCTGAATTGATACAAAACCCCTAGTCTACCCCTGTTTTCGGAAGTTGAAATTTCAGAAATATATATCGGTGCAGCAATGGAAGAAACGCCAACTGCTATTCCCCCAACAAATCTAAAAAAAGAGAAAGTATAGGGGTCCATGGCCAAAGCTGATCCCAAAGCAGAAATGAAAAAGAAAAATCCTATCCAAGTAAGGGTTTTTTTACGGCCAAATTTATTGGTGGGATAAGACCCAAACAATGCCCCGAGAACCGTCCCCCAAAGTGCCATAGACATGATAAAAAAACCATGAAAAAAAGGACTTGTTGACCACAATTCCTTTATTGGGAGATTGGCTCCAGAAATTACAACCGTATCAAATCCAAATAGAAAACCTGATAAGGCAGCGACAAGAATCCATCTAAATGATTTTGGCATACTGAAAAAAATTCGTGTGCGTACACTACAGTTAAGCAAATATAGAGAAACCGATTGATAATTTCATCCCCCCTGCTTTATATAATTTTAAAATATTTTTGGAAAAAAATAATTTAAAATATTACCAGAAGGTATTATATTTGATAAAACCATAATATTTGATTACAATAAAAGATATTGCAAAAGAAGCTAATGTTTCAACAGGAACTGTGGACAGGGTTTTGCATAATCGAGGTGGCGTATCTACCAATACGGAAACCAAAATCAGAAAGATATTAAAACAGAAAAAGTTTAAAATAAATCTGATTGCCAGTTCACTGGCCATGAAAAAACACCAGAATTTGGCGACTTTGATTCCCAAGCATGACACACAAAATCTTTTTTGGAAGTCACCCTACTCCGGCATTCAAAAAGCCAATCAAGAAGTCGGTGCATATGGGATTGAAAATCACATTTTTCTCTTTGACCAATTTGACCCCCAGAGCTACCTAAAAGCATTCCGAAAACTCATCAAAATAAAGCCCGATGCAGTGGTTATGGTTCCGATGTTTGTTAAGGAATCCAACATAATCATTGAAGAGTTGAATGATAAAAAAATTCCTTATCTGTTTCTCAACGCAAATCTCAAGGGTTATGAAAACCTCTCTTATATCGGCCAAAAATCCTTTGAGGCTGGTGTATTGTCTGGAAAACTTTCGCATTTATTATGCTCAGAGGAAAAAGATGAGTTTTTGATCATTTTGACCCGAAAAAATATTCATGATTACGAGGCCAACAGTGAGAGGATCAAAGGCTTTATAAATTATTTCAATGAAAATTCACCACAAACTGTAATCCATCAGTTAAAATTTGACCAATCAGATAGTAATCATAAGGTGAGGAAGGAAATCAATGATTTTTTAACCCAAAACCCCGGTGTAAGGGCAGTTATGGTTCCCTCCAGTAGGGTTTCCAACATCTGTAAATTTATTGACAGTGATTTGCTGTCAGGACTAAAACTCATTGGATTTGATACCACCCCTCAAAATGTGGAAGCATTAAATAAAGGGGTCGTAGCATTTTTGATTTCTCAAAAATCCTTTAACCAAGGCTACAAAGCCATTAAAACCATAGCCAACTACTTGGTTCACAAAGAAACGCCTTCGGACGAAATTCCCATGCCTTTGGAGATCATTACCAAAGAAAACTACAAGTACAGCCATTCAGAAGAGCGAAATTACTACAACGATAATTAGAAGTTGACCTCATTGACCGGATTGCCCTCCACATCGTGGTGCGTAAATCTAATACTTGGTGACTTTCCACTGCTTACAGAAACAGACAGAAAACCACCCTTAACTCTTAAAAATTGATGCTCGGGTCTAAAATCCTCCTGTTTCCATCCGCCTGCATGAACATCGGCACCCGCTCCACATCCAAACTCCCAAAGGTTGGTATCCTTGATGTTAGTGACATACTGCCAGTGGCGATCTCCATTGACAATAAATAAGTTTTTTTGTTTTTTTATAAAATTGAGAATCTCTGCTTGTTCATGAGCATAACCAGTATTGCTGAGGTTATCGTTTTTGTTTTTTCTATCCGGACCCAATATAGGAGAGGAAGTAATCAAGACTTTAAAGCTTGCATCAGAATCGTTAACGGTGTCAAAGAACCATTGTTTTTGGGCTGCACCCCAAATGGTTTTGTCCGGTCCATCTTTCAAATAATTTTGATTCCTATAGTTTCGACCCTCAACGATCCATATCTGTAAATCTTTTCCCCAACGAATCGTTTTGTATCTTTTGGAGTAGCTGGGAAACTGTTCTTCATCAAATATCTCCAATCCCCGCTCAAAGGAAACCGTTCCAAAATCCTTACCAGGATAACTGTCGTCGAAACCCACATCGTGGTCATCTTTCATAAAATAGGAAGTATGATCATTGTAGAAAGAACGCTGAAAAGGAAGGGCAAACAGACGATTCCATTTAAAACGCATCAACTCCTCTGTCATCGCATAGGGAAGGGGTTTGTCCATATATTCTATGTCCCCAGTATGCACATAAAAATCGGGATGTAATTGGGACATACTGGGGTAAATTTTATGGCCATTTTCCAGATCATCACGTCGGTTATAGTCGTGACAAGAAACGACACAAAATTTGATGTCCTTAGCGGTGTTTTGATCTACGGGTAAAAGAAATTGACCGAAAATACTGTCGGAAACCTCCTGTCCTTTTTGGGGTCGGGCATAGATTTTGACACGGTAATTCTTTCCTGCTTGCAACTGCTCTAACTTCCATTGATGGGTAAAGTCTTTATCGGGATTTACGGCTGTCCAATCCGTTACAACAGTCTCCTCGGGATGCCCTTTGACAAAGTAATGTAGCTGCACTTCTCCCGGAGCTCCAGGACAATAGCCTTCCATATCTTTAAGTGATAAACCTTGAGGAATCTGAGTATTATAGATGCCCTCAATATCACGGTTCTGAGACAAGGATTTCATTTTATCCCTAGATATTTCCACAAAAGGATGACCCTTAAAATGAGCCAACTTGTTTTGGGTCAATCGCGTCCACAGAACAATAGAATTTTGATCGGCCCAACCATTTTTAATCCCATTGGCAAAAAAGGGACCCTTTTCAGGCTCTGGAGCCTGACAGCTTAGTAAAAACAATCCTATTCCTCCAAAAAATAACTTTTTGAACTTGTAAAAACCCCCTATTTTCATAATTAGCAAAACCAAATGGTTAAAAAATTAGTGACAAAATTATTGTGTGATTCGCACAATTTGTCAAACTTAATAAAAAAAGACCATCTCAATAATTTTAAACTTAAGCTTAATTTCCTCCGTACAATTTATAAATTTCTGAACCAGCACTTAGAAATGCCCCTACCCCATAGACTTCGGTTTTATCAGGATATGCCTCACCCGGTGCTGCCCCAATGGGTTGAACATAAGTCAACATACCGTCACTGTTCACATGGCTTACTATGGCATTCCAGCCTTTTTCAACTGCAGGGCCATAGGTTGCTCTGTCTAAAATTCCATTGTTGATGCCCCAAGCCAATCCAAAAGTAAAAAAAGAAGAACCACTGGTTTCGGGGGTGGGATAAAACTTTTGCCCCAAAAGACTCATGGCCCAATGCCCTTGAGGTGTTTGAATCTCTAACAGTTTCTTGGCTATTTTTTTGTAGAGCTTGAGGAAATAAGGATAATCTTTATCGTTGGGATCCAGTTCTTGCATCACATTTGCCAAACCAGCAAATACCCAGCCATTACCTCTCCCCCAAAAGATTTTTGTCCCGTTGTCAAGTTGATCAAAATAAGAACCATCTCTGTAATAAAGACTTTCTTTTTTATCGAATAAATGGTTGGTGGTCGCTTTCCACTCTTTAACCATAAATTCAATATATTTTCTATCTCTGGTAATATTGGAAACCATTACCCAAACAGGTGGTGACATGAACAAAGCATCACACCAATTCCATCGGTCTTGATGAAAAGGAGATTTCCAATCCAATTTGGATTTAGAGGGATGATAAAGGATAAAATCAAATTGTTTGATGGTAGGCTTAATCATTTGTTCCTCCTTGTATTTTCTGTAAAGATGAAAATAGGTTTGACCTACTGTGTGGTCATCAGCATGGTAAATCCTGTTATAATCCCCATTTCGCATATGAAGTTTCCAATCGTGAGCTTCACCGATGCCTTTAAGCCACTCATAATACTTGTCACTGTCTGCCATAGCTGCCCATTTAGACATTCCCACATAAAGCGCCCCATTGGTCCAATCCAACAGATGGTGTTTTCCTCTAGATAGTCTTTTGTTTTGGGCTCTGTATTTTAAATCATCGTGATTTTCAATTTCCCAGTCCGCCACTTTTTCCATGATCTGTTTGACCTTTAGCGGTTCAATTTTTTGACCCATAAGGGGAAGTGCTATCAAAATGGCCAATAGCATTAGTGCGTTTTTTTTAGGTTTCATTGGTTTTAATTTTAATGATTTGATCCTTTTTAATTTTCATTTTTTCTATCCAAGGCCAAATTAGATGGTTCCATAAAATTCATTCATTTTAACTTTAGAATGAAATAGATCATTAATATAAATATTTTTGAAGAAAGGTAAAGTTTCAATTTAGATATCTTGTAATAAGTTCTTTTACGCTATTTTGGAAGTAATTGTGTTCTTATCGGTTTTTTAAATAAAAAATACCCCCAAAAAGTCAGAAACTTTTGGGGGCAATTCTTTAAATGTAAGTTTTTAATAATTAAAATTACTATTGAGCGTAGCCTGGATTTTGTTCATAACCTCCAGAGGTTCTGTCTATTTGACTAAGAGGAATGGGCCTGACGATGTGATGGGACTGAATATTTTCCTTGGCATCGCTGTTATGAGCCTTAACTCTTTCCACAAGCGTTCCAGTTCGAGTCAAATCATACCATCGATGCCCCTCTCCTACCAGTTCTCGCGCTCTTTCATCCAATATCATGTCCAAGTTCACCTCCGCGGCAGTAATCTGCATTTCGGTTTCCTTACCATCCCACGCGCCTCTGGTTCGGATTTTGTTGATATCCTCGGCAGCAGCAGCCGTATTGCCTTGCTTTAAGCGGGCTTCAGCACGGATCAAATAGGCATCGGCCAAGCGCATCAAGATAAAATCTCTCTGTCCTTGAGTGTGCTGGATATTAGGCCGTGTAGGGTCAATCCATTTGTTAAGGGAAGGGAACGTCCTTTGATCCCATTCGTTAGAGGTGTAAACTTGAAAATTCACAGTCTCTTGCTTAGCAGCATTCCAATAGCCATCCTGATCAACACCATGTCTGTCTAAACCTGGACCTGGAATGTAAAGTGCGGTATCGCCTACGGCAACAGGTAACCCATTAGGAGTTATATTATCACCTTTATCATCTATACCAACTGTTCCAACATTTGCGTACCAAACATGTTTAAAGGTTTCGTCATAGCGTCGGTCTTTAGTTCTGTCCCAAACCTGCATCAAATATGGAGTGGGGCGAAAACGTTTCCAAGGCCTTCCATTCTCAGTATCTCTGGTCATGGCCAGTTTTTTGTCGTATTCCATTAAGAAATAGAGGTGTCCTCGATGGCCATAGTCATCCAAACCTTCATCAACTTGAGATTTGGCATTTTGAATACTCCATATTATTTCGGCATTTTGCTCATTGTCGATTTTCCAGATATCTGAGAAATTTTCTAACAATTCAAATCTGGGATTGTTGATCACCTGACTCATAAAAGACTCCGCCTTGGAGGCATCATCCCCTGCAGCGAAAGAGGTATAACTTCTTCTGAGTAAAACTTTGGCCAATAAGAATTGTGCGGCTGGTTTTGAGGCTCGACCATAATCACTTGGGTTGTCCTCCAAATTTGCAATGGCAAATTCTAGATCAGGGATGATGGCCTTTGTGTAGATTTCGCTGCTAGCCGTTTTATTAGCTTCAATTTGAACACCCTCAGTTTCTTCCAAAGAAAGGTGGACATCGCCGTAGTGTCGGATAAGATTAAAATAAGCCAAAGCCCTTAAAAATCGTGCCTCTGCCACCCTTTTGGTTTTTAAGGCTGTATCCATTCCCTCTATACCCTCTGACCTTCCCACTACCGCATTGGCCTGATTGATTTGTCGGTAGAAGATCTTCCAAGTATCGCGTATATATCCTGCTTCCGAGTTATGCCCAGAATCATAGCGGGCCATATATTTGTGGCTGCCGTCAGCTCCTGCTCGGTAGGTGTCGGTTCCAAAGACCGTCATAGTCCAACCGATTTCTGGTCCATAAAATTCTTTCATTATGCCATAGGTAGCATTAACTGCAGCTTCAAATCCTGCAAGATCGGTGTAGTATTCAGATTCCGTCACATTGGCAATATTATCCTCCTTTAAAATATCCTCACAGGAAATGAATACGGAAACCACTAAAAAGGGAATGATCAATTTTGTGTAATTTTTCATGATATAATGTTTTATCTTTTAAAGGTTTGCTTTTATTCCAAGAGCCCATAAGCTAGAAGAAGGAGCTATTCCACTTCCCAGCGTACTTTCTCCAATTTCTGGATCAAAAGTGTCGTACTTTGAGGTAAACCATAGATTTTGTCCTTGTAAATAAAGTCTAAGGCTTCTAAAGCCTATTTTGGAGGCCACATCAGAATCCAAATTGTAACCCAAGGTTAGGTTTCTTAACTTGATGTAACTTCCATCAAAATACCGAAGCAAATCGCCGTCTTTGGCTCTCTCCTGTCCAATATCAGGACGTGGATAACGTCCATTGGGATTGTCTGGAGTCCAGTAATCCACATTGAGGTTGTTGTACCTTCCCTGCAAAGAGTTGTTTCCTCGGTGGAAGTTACTGTTGATCATCTGTCCTTGTTTAAAGTAAAAGAAGGCACTCAAGTCCCAGTTTTTATAACTGAAGTTGGTGGTCACCCCACCGTAATAGTCGGGAACATCGGTTCCTAGGATTACCCGATCAGAGGGTGTGATTTTACCATCGCCATTGGTATCAGCCCTTCTGATCTCTCCAGGAACCTTCCCCTCTAGGCTTTTGGCCAGTACCACCTCATTCAATTGGTAAATCCCACCGTATTGATAATCATAAAACACCCGAATCGGCTGGCCGATAAACCAATCGTTCCCCACATCATCTATGGGGTTGCCGTTGTCGTCCTTTAAGGCCAACTCAGTGATCTTCTCTTTATAATTGGCAATATTAAAGTTGAGATCAAAACTCAAACCTTCAGGATTATCTATGATTACCGCATCTATACCAAATTCAATTCCATTGGTTTTGGTAGCGCCAACGTTTTGGAGTACACTTTCATAACCAGAAGACCACGGTAGGTTTCGTTCCAAAAGGAGATCTGAAGTATTGGTCCAGTACAAATCGAAAGTTCCAGAAATTTTACTATCAAGAAGTGCAAAATCAAAACCGAAATCCAATGTTTTGGAAATCTCCCATTTAAGATCGGGATTGGCAATTTTATCCAGTCTATAGCCATAGGCGTTTGACCCACCCCAAGAATAAACCGTTCTATCCAATCTTCCAGGGGTTACATAAGGTCGGATGGAGGTATTACCAACCTCACCATAAGAAAATCGGAGTTTAAATTCGTTAAAGGGTATATTTTCCATAAAACTTTCTTCATTGATCCTCCAACCAAAAGAGACTCCTGGGAAATAAGACCATTTATTCCCCTCTGCCAAACGAGAAGAACCATCTGCCCTTAATGAGGCCTGGAATAAGTATTTACCGTCAATATCATAATTTAACCGACCCATATAGGATTGAAGCTCCCACTCGGATATTGAGGATGATAAGTCTCCTTTTACTGAAGCTGTACCTATATTGTACCACAATTGGGATTCGTAAGGTAGGTTTTTAACTTCTGCTTTAGAGGTCTCTCTTGAGGAATTTTGGATCGATTGTAACAAAGTAAGCTTCAAGCGTCCAGGCCCTAAATTTCTATTATAGGTTAAAAGATTTTCCAAAGTAAATCCTTGTTCTCTAACGTTTTCCACCTCGGCATCAGCAGGTCCTAAACGGTTGTCGTTGGTAGCTTCTCCCCTAAATTCTCCCCTTCGGGTAAAGCGGAGGTCAGGGCCAAAAGTGGTAGTAAAAATCAGATCAGGATTAAAATTGATCTGAAAGTAGGCAGGAACAAAAATCCGAGAATAAACCCTTTCATCGATATAAACTCCAGGAACAATTTCTGAAAGTGGATTGGTTGCAATACCATCATTCCAAGTCTTGAACCTTGGGGTAACGCCATCATCTAAATAGGGACGCCCAAGGGGTAAGTTCCGCAATGCTTCGTTCATCACTGCATTGGAACCCCAATTATTGATCCCTTGAGTAAGGGTAGTGGAAAAACCAAACTTAAAGGTGTCGTTGATCCGATGATCCAAATTCAAACGGGCATTGAACCTTTTATAGTCCATACCAGGCACTACTCCTTTCTCTGAAAAGTAACCAATAGAGGTATTGTAAGCGGTTTTTTCGGTTCCACCCCTAGCAGAAATATTATGAGACTGCTGGGAACCTTTTCGCAGCACGGCATCCAAATAATCAAAATCTTTACCTGCATTATAATTGTCCACCAAAGGCTGTTCTCCGTCAAAGAGTACTAACAAATCGGATTCTACTTTACCGTCATAGGAAAACTGGCTATCCTCATTTTTTCTAAAGGCCTCGGCTCGCATGGCTTTGTACTGCTCACCATTCATCATATCGGGTACATTGGCTACTTGGGAAACCCCATAATAACCGCTATAATTGATCTGAGAAGTTTCGCCTTGTTTTCCTCTTTTAGTGGTAATAATGATGACCCCATTGGCACCTCGAGATCCATAGATGGCTGTTGCTGCAGCATCCTTAAGAATAGTCATGGACTCAATATCTTGGGGGGCAATATCAAAAACAGCCCCTCCGTCCGCATAAAAAGGTGGATCATCATCCGAATTGGGGATAGGATTGCTACTGGTAACTGGAATACCATCTACCACATAAAGAGGGTCATTGGAGGCAGAAATTGATCTCCTCCCGCGAATACGAACCTGTGGACTCTGTCCTGGCCTTCCTCCTGCAGAAGTGATGTCCACCCCAGCCACTTGACCCTTGATGGCATCCACACTACTTCCAGCTGCGACTCTCTCAATTGTTTCAGAGTCAACTCTTACAACAGATGCGGTTACCTCTCTACGGGTTTGAGTACCATAACCAGTAACGATGATCTCATCCAAAAAATCAAAAGATTCTTGAAGTATAACATTTAGCGTCGCATTGTCATCCAAGGGAAGCTCTTGATTTTCGAATCCAACGAAAGAAAACACCAACACCTGTCCTGCTTCAGCTGAAATAGAATAGTTTCCATCAAAATCGGTAGAAGTTCCTTCCCCGGTGCCCTGAATCACAACATTTACCCCAGGAAGCGGAACGCCTGATGCGTCATTTACCGTTCCAGTGTAAGTCTGCTGAGCAAAAGAGACTGTAGTACAACATAATAGTATTAATAGAAGTAAACAGCGAAATAGATTAAGTTTACTCCGATTAATTTTGAAGGTGTTTCCAACACCTTTAGAAAAATCAATCATAAGATTTGGGTTTTTGATTAAACTTTAACTCGATATTTTCGTGTCCGCACACATTTTTTGACGAACAGTATGTTTCCCAAATATATTAATTAAAATAAGATATTGTTAATTTTTTGATAAATAATATGAGATATTAATATATATAGTAAATATATCTTATCATAATATTAGTTTAATTACATTTTGGTTGAGAATTATATAAAATAATGTGTTGTTGTGGAAGCAATTTCTAATAAAAACAACTCCATCGCGTTTCAGAAACGCATAAAAATCATAAAACTGTTCTATCTGCTATTGTGCAAAAGCGGGATTGTATTGTCCCCTGTCATTAAACCCCTTAAAGTTACGCATGGTGGAGTATCGTGGATAACTGTCAAAGACCGGATTGCCCGAGACCCTTGGATCGCCTTGTGTTTTTAGGTCATTAAGCAACTGTTGTTTGAGTTGGCTGAGTACTTCTTTATATTCGGGTAATAAAGCAATATTCTTTGTGCAATAGGGGTCTTCCTGTACGTTATACAATTGATCTTGAGGTCTTTTGGCAAAAGCCCATTCAAAATAAGGACTCTCTTCCATGGTCATAACTATATCTTTGGAGGGAGAAGGATCAACATCGTGATAGCCTGGGTAGAGGGATTTAAAACCTTTTGCTTTGCTCCTTTGATCGTTTTCGGGAGTTGAGGGAACAGGATCACCCTGGGGCCAGCGTTCGGGTTCAAAATGATGCACATACAAATACTCTTTTGTCCTGATCGCTCTAGCAGGATAGCCCAAATTGTCGGGGCGGGCGTGGGTGTGTCGTTCCCTTCCGGTCAGCACATATTGGCGATGGGGCGGGTGTTGCTCTTGTGTCAAAACGGGCATCAAACTCTTTCCTGTGGAGGTCATGGCTCGTGGTGACCCCACAAGCTCCATCAAGGTGGGGGCCAAATCAATCAAACCGACCGGATCTTCTACCACTTTTCCTTTGATGCCATTGGGCAGGTAAATCGCCAAAGGTACATGGGTGCCAAACTCTTGAACATTCGCTTTGGCATAGGGGAAAGGCATGCCATTGTCGGCCGTAACAACAATAAAAGTATTGTCCAACTCTCCTTTTTCCTCTAGGAATTGAATCATTTGTTGGAGGTGGTTGTCGAAATGTTCTATTTCTAGTATGTAATCCAATACATCATTGCGAACGACCTCGGTATCGGGTAAGAATTCTGGTAACTGAACCGCCTGGATATTTTTTCCAGCTTTGATCCCACTTTGGTATTCATAAACGCGATGAGGCTCGTGAGCTCCATACCAAAAGACAAAAGGACTGCCCTCCCCTTTTTGGCTGTAAAAATCCTTAAAGTTTTTGACGTAATTGTTGGTCCTGATTCCACTGGTCGGAGGGGTTTCTAACAAATGACGATTGTATTCTTTTCCCACTGGATTTTGTTTGCGTCCACTGATCTTCCAGTTGCCCGGTCCCCATGGCTTTCCAGTGTAGCCAGTAAAATAGCCTTGCTGTTCCAAAACCTCGGTAAACACCTTAAATTTATTGGGGAAATTACTGGCATGGGTGCCAGCCTCTTCCAACTCCCAGATATTTTTTCCAGTTAAAATTGCAGCTCTGGAAGGGCTACATTGCGGAGCCGCCACAAAAGCGTTGTGAAACAACACTCCATTTTGGGCAACAAAATCAAAACCTGGAGTTTGGGTTTCGGCAAACCCATAGATTCCGGTGTGAGGATAGGATTGATCGTCGGCAATGGCAATGAGTATATTGGGTGATTTTTGATCACTTTTTATTAATGTAGTACAAGACAGCAGGTTAAAAAAAAGAGCGGTTAATAGCACATTGACATGAAGAAATCTATTTTTCATATTTTTATTTTTAGTGTTTTCTAGGATCATCTCTACTCTTTGATGGTTAAAATTATCAATACGGTTTTATTGAATGGATAGTGGGTTGAGTTGCCTGATCGAGTCCAGTTTTTGTTTCATTTGTTGCAATATGTCTGGGTGTTTTTGAGAAAGGTCAGTGCTTTCTGAGGGATCTTCTATAAGATTATAGAGACGTTCTTGTATTTCTCCTGGAGGGGTGGATAAACTTACCGGAGGACTAAACCCTCCTGAGCCTCTTTTTTCAATCATTTTCCAATCCCCATATCGCAATGCAAAATGTCCTCTGGAAGAATGGTGTACAATAGGCTTTAGTGTTGTTCTATTTTCTTTTGATGTCCATTCATCGAAAAGGCTGTGACTGTCTAATGCTTTTGAAGGAGTGTTGAGTAAGTCGGCAACGGTAGCGTAGAAATTGGCCAGTGAGTTTGTTTGTAGGGCTTTACTTCCGGGTCTAAGCTTACCCGGCCATTTGACGATAAAAGGAACTCTGTGTCCGGCTTCGTAAATATCGCCTTTCATGCCTCTGAGATGAGCCGCTGCCTTATGCGCATACTTTTCGATATGATGGGGTTTCCAATAGGGGCCATTGTCGCTAGTAAAAACCACTAAGGTCTCCTCCGTGATGCCTTGATCCTCCATATGTGAAAAAAGTTGTCCTAATTGCTCATCCACCATCTCAACAAATGCACCATACATTCCCGCCTCGGACGAATAGGGTGAGTTGGCTTTGGGTACCCAAGGGGTATGGGGAGCTGCCAAGGGAAGGTATAAGAAAAAAGGAGCTTCTTTTTTTTGGGCTTTATCAATAAAGGCTTTGGCTTTGTCAATAAAATTGGGCAACACCTCATAAAAATCAAAGCCGTCAGCCATAGGCCCAGGGCGCCAAAAATCGTAATCCTTGTCCCCTTCCATATTACTGCCATCAGTCCGATCGTTGATCGGCTGGGTAAATTTTTCATTTTCCAAATAAACATAAGGCGGAATATCGAGAGAGGCAGGGAGAATATAACTGTAATCAAAACCAACCTGAGTGGGACCTTTGGAGGGATTTTTGGAAAAATCGACGATTTCTTCCTTATAATCGGTAATCAAACTCCAATCGTTTTGAATGATTTGTTCCGGTTGAGGGTCGGACTTTAATTGCCAATCCAGTCCCAAATGCCACTTCCCTACCACAGCGGTTTGATAGCCATTGCGCTTGAGCAGTTTGGCAACGGTCTCTTTTTGATCTGGAATCATCAAAGGGCCATAGCTCCACAACACTCCCGTTTTTAGGGAGGTTCGCCAAGCATATTCACCAGTAAGGATGCTGTAGCGGGTGGGTGTGCAAACAGAAGAGGTGGAATGCATGTCCATAAAGCGCATACCTTCTCTTGCCAGTTGATCTAAATGAGGGGTTTTGATTTTGGAGTCCTGGTTGTAAATTGACAAATCTCCATAGCCCAGATCATCGGCCAATATATAGATGATATTGGGAGGATTGTCCCTGACTTCATCTTTAGGCGCACAGCCCAAAAACAATGAAAAAACTAAAATATGGATCGGAAAGAGTCGTTTTTTTAAAGTCATCGATTTGTTTTTTTAAATTAATTCAATCGTTTTAATTCCACTGTCTATTTTTCTGATTCAGCATAGGCCACAAACTCATTCAGTTGATTTCCATCTACATCGTAATGCCTGACGGTAATACTTGAATTATCCTCTGGATCGATGGTCACAGTCATTGTCCCTCCAATAACATTCAGATACAAATGTTCGGGTCGGACATCATCTTGTTTCCACCCCCCAGCATGATCATTGCTATTAGCACCTATGGAAAATTCAACAATTCCATATTTGGGATGTTTTGAGATGTATTGCCAATGACGATCCCCACAAATCACATACATATTGGATTGGGTTGCCATAAATTTACGGATTTGTTCTCCTTCGTAATAAAAACCTTTGTTGGAGTGATTGTCCTTTTTTTGTTTACGATCTGGTCCTATCACAGGGGTTGGACTGATCAACAGTTTAAAGGTGGCGTCGGAGGCTTTGACTGTTCTTTTAAACCAGTCCATTTGTTCCTTACCCCAAATGGTTTTGTTAGGCCCATCTGGTTGACTATTGGGACTGCGATAATCCCTTCCTTCGACCAACCAAATCTGTAAATCCTTGCCCCAACGAAAAGTTCGATAGGTTTTGTCTTTGATGGGCATTTCCTTTCGAAAAACCTCTAGGCCTTGTTCAAATGTAAACTCCCCCATAAAGGAACTTTCAAGACCCCTGTAACTGTCGTTAAACCAAGCATCGTGGTCGTCTTTTTCAAAATAGCTGGTCACTTGGGCGTGAAAGGATTTGTTGGTTGGCAAACTAAACATTCTGTCCCAATGGTAATGTGCCATCGCTTTGTTTTTGGATAAATTATCATAGTAAATGATATCGCCAGCGTGAACAAAAAAATCAAGATCGAGAGATTCCAAAAAGGGATATATTTTAAATCCATCGGGATGATCTTGATCGGGGTATCCCTGGCAGGTACTGGCTCCAAAAACGATTTTTCGGGAGGAACTTGCATCTGGTGGGGTTTTGAATTTTCCTGTAATCTGTGCACTTATTTTGGTCGAACCTTCGGCTCTTCCCTCAATCATGAGCTCATAAGTAGAACCAGAGCTGAGTTTACTTAAAATGATTTTTTTGCTGAAGTTGACCTCTGGATCAACGGATTGCCAAGCGTCGGATTGCCATGTTTTTTCTCCTATTTTTTTGTAGTTTACCCTTACCATTCCTTTTGCTCCAGGAACTGCTCCTTCGATAGTATTGATGTCATAGCCTTGAGGAAAATATACCACCCCATTCTTATCCCTGCGGGTTTTTCTTAAATGTCTTTTGCCTGTATCGGGGTCAGTGTATAGAGCGATGGGTAAAGGAGCATCATTGACTCGGGTTGGATTTTTCGTTAATCGAGTCCAAATGACTGCCTCACTTTGGCTGACATCACCAATTCTAATGCCTGTAGCAAAAAAAGGGCCTTCACTCATGGATTGACCGATCAATTCATTTTGAGTGATCAGTATCAATATCAAGAAGGTGGTAATCTTCAGTTGGAAAGTTATAAATCTCATTTGTCTTCTTTTTTACTTTGGTTTGATGTTCTTATGAAATAGTCGTTGATCGTATGATAACTATGCTCTTTCCACTCTTCGTTGGTCTTTGGAAGGTTTTGTCGCATTGCTTTTTTCAATGAATCTAAAGCAATAACATTTGAAATATTATGGCGCTCCCCTGGGTCGTTTTGAAGGTCATATAATTCCTCTGCTCCATTCTCGTAATGAATGTATCGGTATCGCATATTGATCATGCTGTGATTGTTTTTCCCATAGGTAGTTATTGCCACGGCAGTTGAATCTGATTCTTGATCCAATAGTGGAACCAAACTTTTTCCTTCATTTGATGGGTTTGCGGGAAGTCCTGCCAATTCCAAAAGCGTAGGATAGATATCCAATAGCTCTACGGCCTGATGAATGGATCGTTGTTGTTTGATTTTTGGAGATTTAAAAATCAGGGGTACGCGAGTGGATTCACTCCATATCGTCTGTTTTCCAAAAGATCCTTTTTCGCCCAATTCGTAGCCATGATCGGACCACAATACAACGATTGTATTGTTTTTGTAAACACTGCTTTCCAATGCATCGAGAACCACTCCTACTTGATGATCCACAAAAGAAATACAAGCGAGGTAGGCTTGAACAATCTTTTTCCACTGTCCGCTTTCAATGGCCCAATCGGTGGTGGGCATCATCCCTTTGAAAGCAATTTGTTTGGCTATTTCTGGAAGGTCGTCCCAGTCATTGGGGAGATAGGAAGGTAAAGTAAGTTGATCGAGTGGATAGAGATCAAACCATTGCTTTGTGGTGTGCCAAGGAACGTGGGGACGAATAAATCCTACGGCCATAAAAAAGGGACGCTTATGCTCTTTATGAAGTTGTTTTTTTGCCCATTGGGCATAATCATAGTCATACATTAAACTATCTTGATCCGGAAAGGCACCCCAATCGGTTGAAGTTCCTTTTTCATCCCAATTCATTCTTTTTTTGGGGCTTGGGCCAAAACCCGATTTTCTCCCACCAGATACCTCAAAAACACCATCGGGAGCATGGTTGTGAAATATTTTACCCACTCCAATGGTTTTGTAACCATGGTCATTAAAATATTGCGGTAGAAAACGAACCTTTTCCATAAGAGCACTACCTTTTCTAAGATTGTGGTCTTTGATCTGGCCGTATATACCTGTTGAGGAGGGCCTCAAGCTGGAAAGCACAGATGCTCGTGAAGGGCCACAAATAGGAGCTTGACAGTGGGCATTGGTAAACAATAAGCCTTCCTTAGCCAAGCGATCAATATTAGGTGTTTTTACATTGGGGTTTACTTTTAAAATACCAATCCAATCGTTGAGATCGTCTATAGAAATCATTAAAACATTGGGCGCGTTGTTTTTTTGTTCAGCTGATTGACAACTGAAAAACAGTAAAAAAAATCCGAGCGAAAATACAGAACTGAGCTGTTTTAAAAACATCATTTAAATCTTTTAGCCGCACTGATGATACTCTTAGGGTAATTGTCTTCTGCCGTTTTGATTGATTTTTTTCCATCTACTTCTTCAACCAATTTGGTAATACCTCCTTCGTCAGGAACATTGGAGTAAAACTGAACTGATCCGTCCTTGTTCTCAAGGCTGATCATGGCCGGAGTATTGGTATCTAAGTTGGCTTTGATGATCCAATCGCCCACCTCAATTTCATCGTTGTTTTTGGAGGATTGTACAAGTTCGTAATTCAAATCTTCACTCACCTGAATGATGGCCAAAAAACGCATTTTATTTTGTTTTTTTTGTGTCGATGCTTTGAAATGCCAGTGGTTTTGATAATTGAGTAAATTACCATCGGGATCTTCTTTCCTCAAAAAGTTTTTTGGGGCTACCGAATACTTGTCGGTTACTGAATAATCCAATGCTGCCCCCCCAAAAAGGATCAATCTCCCCCCCCTGTCCTTATAGGTGGTCTCCACTGTTTTGTTTTCAGCATTCAATTTTAGCCCGTGAAAATTGTGGATCAACCAACTCCAGTCGACGGGTTTATGGGCTTCCATTTCGTCATAAACGACAAAAAGTTTGGGTTTGAGCAAGAGGTAATGTCTTCTAAAATGCTTGACTTTCAGATCGTCGGGGGTATTGTCTTTTCTTTTCTTAGAGGATAGTTCGTGAGCTTGATAAGCGTGAGAAGCGTCTCCCACCACATAGGTGATTTGTTCACCGTTTATAAATCTAGGAAGAAAACCATAAGCCCCCGCATCGTAGGGTTGCCCATGATCGTCCACTAAAACGCCATTGTGCCCTTGGGTATGTTTGTACCAAGCCAAGGTGTGTGGAGCTCCCATCCACGGACGATGGCCTGTATTGTAAAACAAGCGTTTTCCCTGATAGGCGACATTAAAAGTGTTGTGTTCTGCATGGGTGTGAGCCAAAGGTCCCATAGGAGAACTTTTGACGGAAACCCTGAGATTGTCTTTTATATCCGCTCTGTTGGTATTCATATAGGCGACTCCCACATCGGGAAAGATTTCAGCCTCGGGCAATTCGACGACCTTGTCCGTGGACGGTAATGGCATATCATAACCTTGGGTGATTCTAAACCAAGCGTATTCCATGTCGTCCGTAAGAACTGCTTTTCCCATGGGTCCACCCGTATAGTCAATATCGATCAATGGTTGTTGAAGTTGATCCAATTCGGCAAACACAGCTTTGGAATAAATAAGAGCCTGCGGATCGCCTATAATTCTAGCATAAGCATCGGCGAATGCACCGTATTCTAGATTGGGCATGGGCCATTTTTTTCCATCATTGCAAAAGCCATCGCTGGTAGCCCCCGGTGGATAGGCATAGGTCAACCACTTCATAAAATTGCCATACCATGGAACCTTAAAGAAATCTTGTCCAGTATAGGCTTCTAATTTCATAGGGATATCGAGTAGGGTCATCACATTCATACGCATATAACCAGTTCCATTGAACCAGGCACCATCTTCTTCTGCCATTTTGGGATGTTGCGCCAACCACAATTCGTATATGTATTCCAGCCATTGGGTCGCCTCGGGAAGCTCGTCTAACATAGCGATGGAGGTCAGGAACATCCTATGGAGTATGTGCTGCCATACGTGCATTGAGGAATTTCGATTTTCCAAATAATTGATCCAACGCTCATAAAAACCACTCCCTCGGGCAAGCACTTGTCGGAGTACCGCCTTTCGATCTTTGGGAGAAAGATGCTCCCAAAAGGCATCGGCCGCTAAGGCCAATGATTCCATGATATACGAATCCCCAAAGTCATTGATTCGTGTCAAACCTTTGGGATCCCAAGTGTTGGCCTCGCGCATCCATTTAAGGGCATTGTCAAAGTATTTTTTATCCTCAGTCAGCAGGTAGGCCTGCGTTAGTGTTTTAAGCGATTTTCCAAAAGCATATCCTACATTTTTGCTGAATATTTTTTTGATTTTTTCCGTCTCGTATTCATCTCTTCCTTCAAATTGAATGGTTGCATCTCGCTCACTCGGAATCTTTTGACTCAATATCTTATTGGCTTCTTCCAAAATCTGAGCACTTTCTTTATAATTCATGGCTTTGATCCGCCATTGCTCCCTTTGCTCCTCTTTGACCATTAGTCTGGGATGACTCTTGGGGATGGACTGGTAAAGGCTGGTAAATGAAGGAGGGACAAAGTCGATTGAAGTATCGTTTACAGTAAAAGAAGCCACATCACTCCAATTACCTTCAAGGGCTTTGTACTGCCAATACCACAAGCCCGATGACAATTCCTGGTGGAGATTGATCATAGAAAAGGGAATGTCTTTTCGGTAGACTACTTCTTTGGTGAAATCTTTGTCCTTTGCCACCCTGATCTCAAAAACTTTAGATTGTTTGGAAGGCCATTGAAGACTTGGACTGGTAAATCGTGCAATATTCTCATGATCGGGCGACATCCAACGCCTGAATTTGGGATAGACCATTGTTGGCAATTCACTCGGGGCGTTCTGTGTTTTTTCTGGTGTGGATTGACAGCCAGCCTGAAGCAAACCAAAAATCAACAATATACATGTGCCTATCTTTTTCATTGTTTGTTTTTCCAAGTTTTATATAGCGTTTTGAGTTCAGCCACTACTTTAGGTTTTTTATCATAGAGATTGGTGGATTCACCGGGGTCATTTTCCAAATCGAAAAGAACGAATTTCTCGGGATACGTATAATCCCTCCTACTGGTATCGTAGGGATTGGCATACAGTTTCCATTTGCCTTTTCGAGCAACCCAAGTGGGAACACCACTGCGAATGAATTCCCAACAATAGCCCTCTTCATGGTTGGAAGTTGCCATTTTATTTTTGATGATGGGCATCAGAGATTGACCATCCATATCGGAGGTGTCGGTGTCGAAACCACAGAGTTCGATCAATGTAGGCATCCAATCCACATTGACACTCATTTGATCTCTGAACTGATTGGCAGGAATTTTACCTGGCCAAGAAATGGAAGCAGGAACCCTAATTCCTCCTTCAAACAAACATTGTTTTGCTCCTCTGTATGGACCGGTATAACCTCCACCGTGATAGGCTCGGGTTTCGGTGGAGTGGCCATTATCGGATTGAAAAATAATGATGGTATCTTCTCTCAAATCGTTTTCTTCCAACAAAGCAATCAGTTCACCTATTTTTTCATCTTGGGTGGTCAAGAATGCCGCATACAAGTCTCGGGGGGAGACCACTCCTTTTTCTCTGTAGTATTTTATCCATTTGGCATAGCCCTGATAGGGATAATGAGGCGTATTCATGGCAAAAAAGATAAAAAAGGGTTTTTCTGATTTTTTTTCTATGACTTGTTTTGCTTCTTGTACCATAAGGTCAGGGAAATATTGTCCATCGAGAAAAACTTCTTCGTTGTTTCGGTAGAGATCGTGGCGGTTGGGCCCTCCCACAAAATTGGTATCGCCTCCCCAATAGTAGAAATGGGAATAATTGTCAATACACCCCACTAAGTGACCAAAACTATAATCAAACCCCTGCTGATTGGGGCGCATTTCGGGTTGATAACCCAAATGCCACTTACCAATGAGGTAGGTGCTATAGCCATTTTCCTTGAACATTTCTGCCATGGTATATTCCGAGGGCGGAAGTCCAGATTTTCTGCTTAAATCTTGTCCAGCATTTCCAGGGACGCCCGCCCTTTGGGGATTTTTACCTGTGAGTAATGAGGCCCGGGAGGGGGAACAAACCGGTGAGGCATAAAATTGTGTAAAAGTAGTTCCACTCAATAGAAGTTTGTCCATGTGTGGACTGACTAGGTCTTTGGCTCCTAGGACATTGACATCCAGCGTGGCCTGATCGTCGGTATAAATGATAACAACGTTAGGTTTTTTTTGTGCGTTGACCCATGTGGAGGACAAACCAAAAAATACCAGTAAGGTTAAAAAAATATTTTTCATTGATGTTAATTGATGTTCCATATTTTTAAATTTTGATATCTAAAATGTGACCATTGCATTTGTCGAAATGCAAATTTACCCTCTTGGTGCACAGGGCCGTATTTTTTTCCATCATCGATCCAATTAATGATCTCTCTTCCGTCGATGGCCATGGCGATGTGGTTTTCTTTTTTGACAAGTTGTAGCTTGTGAACAGAGGTGGACTTTGCTGCTATGCCTCTTTCCCCGTATTGGACGGTAACAAATCCCTTGTTTTTTCTCAAGTGGGCAAAGGGTCGGTTGGGTTTTTTGGGATTGTTGGTGTAATAAGAGATATGGTAATTGTTTAAATCACTTTTGGTGTATTGACTGAAAATTCCAGTTCTCTTTTTTAGACTGGGATGCATCACCTCTTTTCCGTTGATGCCTTTAGCAGCAAAAAAAACGATACAAAGTCCTGCGTCGGGATTGAGATTTTGCATTTCCCACTCTGCCACAAAATTGGCAGGTAATTCCTCAGGACACCAAAAAACATGATGTGCCTTTTGTTGGGGAGAATATATTTCCAAGGCTTTGTTTTTGACAACGGCTTTGGCCGCTCCTTCCAATACCCATCCCTCTAGGTCTTTGGGTGAGGAAAATTGATTTTGATAAAAAAGGGATTGTTTTTGATAGGTGACGGAAGGTTTAACTGATGGATTTTTTAAAAAATTGATAAACTCTGATGCCGCCAATAAAAAGGCTCCCGTTCCAAACTCATGCCAAGAATCGGCATCGTAAGGTTTGGGATCTTTTCCCACGGGTTGGACATAACCCAATCGACCTTGTGGGTTGACGTGTTGTGTTAGGGCGTTCCAAGCCAAAAGCATTGGTTTTTCAAACAGGTGGGGCTCGAGTAAACCATTGTTGATCCCCCAAGCAAAACCATAGCAAAAAAAAGCACTCCCACTGTTTTCGGGGATGTCCTTCCGATCGGTCTGGATGAACTGATCCTGACGGTTGAGGTAGGCAAAAACACCTGGGTCCAATAAATTGGAGCGCCATAAACCATCCCCTGAACGCTCTTGTAAATCGAGAAGACGGTGGGCCATTTTTTGAAATTGATCGACCAATTCTCTACGCTTAGGGTGGTCTTCAGGTATAACTTCTAACATATGTACCAGTCCACCAAATACCCAACCATTGCCCCTACTCCAAAAAATCTTCTTCCCAGAACGGGTCGTTTTTCCAAAATACCGATCATCGCGATAGATTAAATCTACTTTTTCATCCCACAGATAGTCTGTGGTAATCAACCAATGGTCAATGGCATAATCTAAGTATTTTTCTTCTCCAGTAATTTGGTACATCTTGGCAAAGGTGGGTGGTGCCATAAACAAAGCATCACACCAAGTCCACCACTCGTGGCGATAGGGATTATCCTTGTACCTTACATCTGGATGGGGTTTATTTCTCAATAGATTGGCATCCAATACCCATTTGATGTTTTTGAGCATGGCCTCCTCCCCTTTTTGTTGATAGAGATCGAGGTAGATTTGCCCTATGGCGATTTTGTCGGCATGATACATATCGGGTAAGGTTTCCCAACTGTGGTCTTCACCCAATTGATACAAATAATCTTGATAATCTGTGTTACCAGTAGTTTTGAAAGCTTTCATCATGCCAATATAATAGGAGGCAAATTGCCAATTGGTGAGGGTGTATTTCTCCACATGATCGGTTTGCTGATTTTGCCAGTTGATCACATTGTCAATCAGGTCAACCACATTGTCAATAGATTGGTCTTGAGATTGGGCCGTGAGTGAAAAGTCCAATAACAGGAAAACAAATAGGAATTGTGAAATGTTCTTTTTCATCAGTTTTTTTAATTATTGAATGTCTCTATATCTCGCTGCTGTTGATGTTTCCAAAAATAATGTTCTGACGGAATACTGGCAGTATTAAATATTTTTTTGGCTTGATCGAGCAGATGGGGATGGGATTGACTGAGGTCGAAAGTTTCTCCAGGGTCTCGATAGAGGTCATAGACTTCGATGGGGCCATGATTGCCTTGGTGTAAATTGTTTTGAATGGCTTTCCATTTTCCAAAACGGGTGGCACGCCAACCTTTTTTCTCATAAAACTCCCAATAGAGAGGTGCTCTTTCAAAGCTTTGTTGGTTTCCGTGTAAAATTCCAGCGATGCTGTTTCCGTCAAAAGTTTTGTCCATCGGTTCTCCGATCAAGTCCAAGACTGTAGGGAAGAAATCCGCAAAGTATCCCACTTGATTGCTTCTGGTTCCCGGCTTGATTTTTTGGGGGTGGTAAACGATAAAAGGGATTCTGATTCCCCCTTCATAAGGATCGCGTTTCATGCCTCTAAAAACTCCATTGCTATTGAACATTTCCCAGTCGCCAGAAATTTCAGCGGGACCGTTGTCGGAGGTAAAAAAGATATAAGTGTTGTCGGCAATTCCCAAAGATTCAAGTCGCTGTACAATTCTCCCTACGGTTTCGTCCAAACGGGTGACCATGGCAGCGTATATTTTTTGTTTTTCAGTCCAAGCTTTTTTATGGGTGTAAATACCCTTGTCGGGAATTTCGTATCGGCTGTGAGGAATACAAACCGGCAAATAGAGAAAAAAGGGCTTTTGATGGTTCCTGTCTAGAAAGTTGATGGCCTTATCAGCAAACAAATTGTGGGTGTATTGTTGCGTTTGCTCCTTTTCATTTCCGTAAAGCATTATTTTTTGGGTGTTTTCCCAAAGGTATTCTGGAAAGTAGTGGTGTGCTCTTCTTTGGTTGTAAAAGCCATAGAAGTAGTCAAAGCCTTTTTTATTGGGTTCACCAGTGGTGTTGGGTTCTCCCAATCCCCATTTTCCGATCATACCCGTTCGGTAACCCTTGTCTTGTAATACCTCTGCTATGGTTAAATCTTCCTTTTTGATGGGTACTCTACCGGCATTGCCTGCCAATCCGATGACTCCTCCTTTACCAAAATTTCCACGAACACGGGTATGCCCCGTATGCAGTCCTGTCATAAGTACAGAACGGGCGGGGGCACAAACCGCAGCCCCGGAATAGTAATCACTGAATTGCATCCCCTTGGCACTCAAACGGTCTATATTGGGGGTTTGGATCAATTGCTGTCCATAGGCACCTACTTCCCCATAACCCAAATCATCGGCCATGATAAAAATGATGTTGGGTTTTTCCTGAGCAATAATGGATTGAAAAAAAAAGCAAAATGTAATCAGCCGGATAAAGTGGGTCATAAATATCATTTTTCTTTTAAATATAATCAGTGAGTTAGAGGACATCGATTGTGAACTTCTTTTGTTGTGGTTTATTTTCTTCAATATACCCCAAAATTTTCTTAACCAAACCTGGAACTTCTGCAGCGATGTCTTCGTCATTTCTCCCTTCCAAAATTTGATCAAAAACTTGGATATCGCCTTTTTTAGGAACTAAAATTTTATAGTCTTTATAACGGATAAAATAGTTCCAACGGCTTTCCTCGGGAATGTATTTTTTTAGCTGATTGATCAGTTGAGTCTTTTGGGGTTGTTGGGCTAAATTGAAAAATTGATTGGGATCATTAACCATGTCATACAGTTCATCACTCCCATCAAAATAGGAGATCAGTTGCCAATGTGGGGTTGAGATGGTGTGAGAACCAATGGAAAAAGTTGTAAGGGTAGCCTCTTCCCAATTTTCTGCTTCTTGTTTAAGGATTGGCATTAAACTCCTTCCCTCCCATTTAGGGCTTTTTGGAATTCCTGCAATATCGGCCATAGTGGGAGCCAAGTCCAATAGATTAACCATATTTTTAACTTGTTCCGATTTTTTGAATTGTTTTTGTCCCATTGGGGGTACAATTAAAAAAGGAACTCGGGTGCTTCTATACCAACCAGTAGCTTTACCCCAATGCGATTTTTCACCGAGATGCCAACCATGGTCTGACCACAACACAATCCAAGTATTATCTATTAAGCGGTGTTGTTCTAATGCCTTTATCAAATCTCCAATCAATTCGTCAACAAATGAAACGGATGCGAGATAGGATGAAACTGCATTCTCCCACTGCCCATATTTAACTACTGTTTGGTGTCGCCCCGAGGTTCTAGGATACAACGCCAATTGCTTGGCCCTATGGGGTAAATCTATCAAATCATTTTCAGGAACATCTGGCAGACTGGCTTTATCTAAAGGATACAAATCGTGGAATCGCTTGGGGTTAAAAAGGGGCTGATGGGGTCGTTCGAATCCAAGGGCCAATAAAAAGGGTTCCTTTTTGATATCATCCAGTTGATCAATGGCCCAATCGACACTTTGACGATCTGAAAACAAACTGTCGGGAAGGTCTACAGGCCCCCAATCGAAGGTATGGGATTTGTTCCAATATCGATCTGCAGGCATACCGTTTAGGGGTAATTTAAAGGTTTTACCTCCTTTGGTGACAAGGTGGTAGGGGTCTTGTTTACTGTTTTGAAGTTCCGAAGATGTAAAAGGTGCAGCAGAACCACTTTTCCCACCGTACAAATCAAATGCGGTTTTTGGGACATTGGATGCTCCTCCGTGAAATAATTTTCCAATACCATAGACTTGGTATCCGTTATTTCTAAAGTGCTCGGGTAAAGTTACCACCTTCGGCAAATCCCTACTGAATTTAATATTATTATCATAAATACCAGAGGTTACTGGACTTAAGCCACTCAAAACGGCGGTCCTTGAAGGACCGCAAACGGGAGCAGGACAATGTGCATTGGTAAAAGAATAGCCTTTTGAAGCCAATTGATCCATATGGGGGGTAATGGCTTGTTCATGTCCCAAAAAACCCACCCAATCATTGAGGTCGTCAATAGAAATAAATACGATATTGGGAGGTATTTCCGCCTTTTGAGAAGGGGTATTGCAGGAAATGATTTCCAGTGCTAAAAGTGAAAAGAATAAAATTGGACTTACTTTCACACTAATTTTTTTTACCTCTAACAAAGGAGTTTTCTGGGAGTGAAGGAAAGCTAACCAGTTCCGAAGCCAATTTTGCTTTTGCTATTTTTTCAGACTCATTCAAGTCCTCATCATTGAGAGGTTGGGTCTCTAGGATGTCATTTTTCATGTCGAAAAAGCGTCCGTCTTTGTAGAGTTTGTATCTGTCGCTCTGCGAAAAAACGTTTCTATATTGGGTTACACTAGGTGACCACATGGGATCATAATAGGTGGTCACGATTTCTCGATCGAGGGTTTGTTTACCGCTGAGGACCTCCATCATGCTGAGTCCATCGGTTTCATGGGATACCCCCAAAATATCTGAAAAGGTTGCGTAGAAATCACTGAAGTTAATCAAACCTTCATAGGTTTTTGGATTTTTAATCTGCTTGGGCCAATGGGCGACCATAGGAACGTGATTACCATGGGTAATGGTATTTCCTTTGGCACCTCTGATTGGGCCCTCTCTGGTTTGAGAAACCAAGGTGTTTTTGGTGCCGTTGTCTCCTACAAACATAATTAGGGTGTTGTCGGCTATCCCCTCTTCTTTGAGGGTATTAACGATTTTACCAATGATCTTGTCCATATAAGTAACCATATCGGCAAAAAAACGATTGTCTTGTTTGGATCGGATCTCTGGTGATTGCCATTCCGGAGAATCGGGAGTCGGAACAAATGGACTGTGAACCAACAACATTGGGTAATAGAGAAAAAATGCTTGGTCTTTATTTCTTTTGATGAAATCAACCGCGTAATCGGAAACAATATCTGGGCCATAAGCATTTTCATCTTTGGGTAACGCTTTTCCATTTTGCTCGATCAAGGGGTTGGCAAAACGCTCTCCAAATGATTTGACTTTGGTCAACTGCCATAAGCTGTATTCATCAAAACCAAAATGGTAGGGTCTGGTGTTGTCATCGAATCCTTCCAGTTGATGTTCGATACCATTGAGTTGCCATTTTCCCACGATGGCAGTTTTATAGCCATTTTCCTGAAATAGGTTTCCGAATGTTTTTTCTTTTGGGTTGAGGTAGGTAAAATAATCATAGTTTCTGTAGTTAAACTTACCCGTCATAATTTTAACTCTCGAAGGAGTGCATAAGGGTTGGGAAATGGCTTTGGTAAAATTGACGCCATTCCGAGCCAAGGAATCCAAAACTGGAGTTTTGTAGGATGTACTTCCATTGACGCTCAAACACTCGAAACCGATATCATCTGCCATGATCAAAATAACGTTGGGTTTCGTTGCGATATTTTGTTTTTGCCCTTTACAATTGATGAAAATGGATGAAATCGCAAGCATGCTAAAAACAATCGTATTCTTAAAATTTCCCATCTGTATTTTTTAAATTAAGTGAGACTTTATTTCCTTTAGATTTGTATATCGCATTGATCAATTCCACAGATTTTTTAGCTTGATCTATATTGACCGTTGGAGCACGATGATGTTGAACCGCGTCCATAAAATCTTCAATGGCGGCAATGTGAAATTGATCGCTAATGGCCATCGGATCGGAAGCTCCAGAACCTGGATCGTCAACTTTTGCATATAAGGCTTGTTGGATACTTTCAACAGTGGAAGAAATAATTTTGCCACCACTAAAAACAATATTGCCCAAAGTACCGTAGATAGAGATCGACTCGGGTTCTCCTGGAAAAAGAGCAGTCCCGGCTGAGAGTGTCCCCAAGGCACCACTTTTAAATTTTAGGGCGGCTACGGCCACATCTTCCCCTTCAATTTGGTGATGTAGGGTATCCATAAACCCGCTGAGTTGATCAACCTCGCCCATGAGATCGAGTGTGAGATCGATGGTGTGAATGCCTTGATTGATTAAGGCCGCTCCACCGTCCATGGACAAAGTTCCCCGCCACGAATCCTCATAATAACTTGGAGGGCGGTACCAGTTAATGCTGGTTTGGCATAACAAAATCTTACCCAGGCTTCCCGATATCACATAATTTTTGAGTTTTTTGTATTCTGGATTTTCGCGGTTTTGAAAAACACATCCCAATTGAATTCCAGAAGACTTTACCCGATCGGCAATTTCATCTATTTTTTTGACTGATGTTTCTAGTGGTTTTTCACACAAAACGTTTTTTCCAGCATTTGCTATTTTGCTGATCGTAGGGCCGTGCAAACCACTTTCATTACAAACACAAACAATATCTATTTCGGATTGGGACAGTAGTTTTTCTATTTCCCAAAAAACAGGAGCATTGAAATCTTTTGCCACTTGACGGGCTCTGGATTCGGTTTTACTCAATACGCCCAATAGTTTGGCATTGGGAATTTTGTCTATACAATGAGCGTGAAATTTGGCAATATTGCCTGTTCCAATTACTCCAAAGCCAAACTTTTTATCCACTAATACTATTTTTGATCAGACATACTGGTCGGAAGTAATTCTTCGGCGGTAGCCCAAGTGTAATTAGGCTCCTCACCCAAAACAAACTCCAAGGTTCCACCCTTTACCAAGTCCTTGTGATGAAACCATGATTGATTAAGGGGTTTTTCATTCAGTTTTACACTTTGAATGTACTTGTTTTTAGCACTGTTTCCTATGGTTTTGATGGTAAAAGTTTTGCCAGAGTAATAATCTTGATCCAGATGCAAAGTTATTTGGTCAAACACTGGACTTGAAAGGTCATAGGCAGGGTTAATGTCTGCTCCTCCTTTCATTTCAAAGAGTCCAATTTTCATCAATACAGACAGTGCCCCCATCAAACCTTGATCTTCATCACCGCTATAACCGTGTTGTGGGTCATTGTCGCTGTAAACATCTTCGATCACATCTCTTACCCACTTTTGGGTGAGCCAAGGTTGACCCAAATAATTAAAAATATATCCGGTTTGCATGGAGGGTTGATTTCCATAGTTGATAAATGCTCTCCTGCGATAACTGGATACATAATTATCTCCACGGAGGTTATGGGTAACAAAACCATGCTGTTGAGCGATTAAAAAAGATTGATTTAATCGTTTGGCAGCAGTTTCCCTACCCCCCATAAGATGAGCCAATCCTGCCAAGTCGTGCGGTACAAACCAAGTGGCTGCCGCCGCAGTGGCTTCAACAAAACCCGACCCTAAAGGATGCTTATAATCACTTTCATAAACCAAAGGATCAAATGGCTCAACCCAATTACCATCCAATGTTCTTCCCCGCATCCATCCGCTGGAGGGATCATAGATATTTCGGTAGTTGGCAGCTCTTTTTTCTAGCATTTTATAATCGTTGGTTTTGTTGAGTGCCTTGGCCAACTGTGCCAAAGTCCAATCTTGATAGGCGTATTCCATGGTTACCCCAGGTCCGCATTGATGATATCCGTATTTCTTTTCATACATTGGAAAAGGAACATATCCCCTGTCAATATAGTATTCTAAACCTCCCCCTTTGTTGGTGTTGTGTTCATAACCGACCTTACTCATGATCCCGCCAGGCAATGCGTTTTTGAGCATCCCTTCATAGGCTTTGTCAATATTAAAACCTCTAATGCCTTTCATATAGGCACTGACAATGAAAGGAGTCGTTGAGGCCCCTGTCATTACATAGGTGTAATTCCCCCCCGATGGGCCTCTGGGAATCAATCCCCCATCGTCATACATCAACAACATAGAGTTGACGAACTCTTCAGAAATCCTGGGATAGACAAGATGCCAAAGGGTGTTTAGGGTCCATTGTGCACCCCAAAACGAGTCAGAGTTGTAATGATTGAACTTGGGTTTTCCGTTATTGTCTAAAGGAATTTGTCCGATACGTTGCTTTTCCCCGGTCATGTCGCTGTATTTGCCATTGACATCGCTGATGATTCTGCGACCTTGTAGGGCGTGCCACAGATCGGTATAAAATCGGATTTGCTGATCTTTGGTGTTTCCTTTGATTTCAATTCTGCCCAGGTAGTCATTCCATTGGGTTTTGGAATCTTGAATCACAGCGTCGAAATCCCAGTGGTTTAACTCCTTTTGAAGATTGAGTTCGGCTTGTTCCATACTGACATAAGAAATCGCAACTTTCATCATGATCTGCTCCCCTTCTTTGGTTTTAAAAACGGGATAAACCCCTCCGTTTTCACCTTTGAATTCTTTTGTCTTACCCAATAATTTTTCATTCTGAAAAGCGTATAGATCATCAAAAGGTCGATCAAAATGAAGACTGAAAAAGACTTTGGTGTCTTTGGGTCTCCTGACGGTTTTTTCCATCACAGCAAAACCTTGAAGTTGTTTATTGGATACTTTTTTTACATATCCGCTTCTGGTACCACTGGGTCCCAATTGGGCTGAAAGATCGAGAATAAGGGCACTTTGATCAGATTTAGGAAAAGTGTAACGGTGAAAACCTACGCGTACTGTGGAGGTCAATTCGGCCTTGATGTTGTAATCGTCCAAAACAACTGAATGGTAACCCGCCTCTACCGTTTCTCTGTCGTGAGAATATGCAGATCCATAGGCCTTAGGACCTAAATGGGCTTTGATTTTACCGGTAGTGGGCATTACGGGTATGCCAGACAGTTGCCAAGCGTGAATGTGACTGAAGAAGTTAATGGTTTTTTGATTGTATCGATATCCCGATTCCCAAGCCCCAGCAGTTCCCATGTCAGGACTTAAATTTACCATTCCAAAAGGGCGGGTGGCGGAGGAAAAAAAGAACCATCTGGAGTTGGCCGAATCAACCAAAGGATTGACCAAGTCAACCGGACGTTGACCGTAAACCAAAGTTCCCATTAACAGGATAAAGAGTTGAAATTTTTTCATTTTAAATATTTAAATATGCGTTAGCAAGTGAAATTAGTTTTTGTTCGTCGACCTTTAATCCAAAGCCGGGTTTAAAATCAGCGGCTACTTTGCCGTCCTTATTGAGGTGGGTGGCTTTTTCTAAAATACAATTTAAAAAAGCGTCTTGTTCTTGAGGTTTTTCCATGGCTTCTACCCAAGAAGCTTGGTTGCCAATGGCTATTTGTTGCCAAAATGAACAAGCAGCTCCAATCAGACTGGAATCACCGATCATAATCCCTTTATTGGAGGCTCTAATCACCTTAGAAATATCGTTGATCTCCGCAAAGGTTCCCATACAGTTGGGATGGAGATTAAAGTAATCACCCATGCGTTCATCGAAATATTCGATGCTTTTTGCGGCAGGTCGCATGATGTGGTCGGGAACAATAGATAGTTTTCCCACATTTGCCTGTAAATAAATCAATTCCTCTTTGTTGAGGCTGGAGGGATCCTCTACTCCATCCATTCCGGCTTCATGGAGTGCGATCATGATTTTAGACAGTTCCTTTAGGTCTTTGATGTACTTATAGCCTCGGTTAGGGTCGCCCAGTATGAAAGCATCTGGCCCTAAGAATTTTCGCAGTGCACTGATATTCTTTTTGTCCTGTTCAAAATCTCCAAACATTTTGATTTTAACATAGCGATGCATGTTTTGATCAATAGCAATCTGTGCTTGTTTGACCACCATTTCTTCCTCCTTTTCCAAAATACAGAAAATTGCAGGAACGGGATCTTGTCCCTCTAAACCCCAAATTTTTACGGTAGGTTTGTTTTCAATCTTTCCCATAAGGTCGTAAAGGGTCATCAATAAACCTTCTGTGATGATGGGTCTCCAATGGCCAGAAAGAAATTGATTTCTGACTTCTTCAATGGCTTGACCCAACGTCATTCCTTTTAGTTTTTTAAAGGCCTTAGACCATTCGGCTAAATCAAAGTCTGGTTGATTGCTGGCAACTTTGGTCTCTCCCCATCCAATGTGATTGGCCCCTTTGATGTTGAACATGACGTGCTGACGGTTTTTCCACACACCAAAGCTGAAATTTCGCTCCTTGGTCACATTGATTAAAAATAAATTGATTTCATCAATCTTTACCTCCATTACTGATGTTGGGGAAGAATAACTGAAAATACTGGGAGCAAGAAGTATCGGTAATGCTCCGCCAGATTGCTGAATAAATTTTCTTCTAGAATGATTCATAAGTACAATTTAAGTATCTGTTTGTTTGGTTTCTGCATTGGCGTCACTCAAAAATTGTGTCAAAGCCTTGTTCAACTTATCAACTAATTCGGGCATTTCTTTGGAAAGATCGTTGATTTCTTCTACGTCCTTGGAAAGGTCAAAAAGTTCAAATTTATCAAATCGCCAATCTTTGACGAGTTTGTAATTGCCCCATCGAATGGCGGAGATGGGTTTTCTGTTGGCCGCTTGGTGAAATATCAAATAGGGACTATTTCTCTCAACTGTTCCAAGTCCATTATTGTGAATAATGTTTTCTAGGTTTCCACCATCGAGAATCTGCGGCAGGGGGTCTTGATAGCCTGCCAATCTTGCAACAGTGGGCAGAATGTCCAAACCAGTTACTGGGACCTTAGAGTGCGTATTTCGAGATACACCAGGACCTGAAATGATAAAAGGAACTCTGAGTCCACCTTCGTACATTGATCCCTTACCTCCTCTTAGGGGAAAGTTTCTCGCTACTTTTTGTTTCGGCCCGATAGGGATGGAAGTTCTTCCTCCATTGTCGGACAAAAAGATGATATAGGTATTGTCTGCTATACCGAGTTCGGATACTTTGTCCAGTATCAATCCAATACCCTCATCCATGTCTTCAGTCATTGCCGCAAACTCAGGGACAAAATGTTTTTGCCCTTTTTCCGACTTACTATATTTATTAATGTTTTTCTGACTATAGGTAATGGCCAGATGGACTGCATAATGTGAAATTTGAATGAAAAAAGGCTTGTTGCTTTTGGTTTGCTCCTCCATAAAGTCATTGGATCTTTGGGTAAGGGAGAAAATCAGTTTAGGATCATCATAGGCTTTTGGCCAAGCATTCCCCATTTCAAAGGGAAAATCCACCCCGTTATTATGAAGAGTTTTCTTACCCCCTCCTGTATTGTTTGAAGTGAGTCCGTCACTGAAGTCGTACCCCATTTCTTCGGGGGTAAAATCGTCGTATCTGGCATCCCATTTTCCGAAATGAGCAGTCACATAATTGGGATCTGCTTTTTTGAGAATTTTAGGTATGGTCATTTGTTTTCTAAAAGCCTTAGTCCAATTGTCTCTGTCTTTTTGATATTCGTGTTTGGCGGGAGTCAGGCCGGTTAATATACTTTTTCGGGTTGGAGAACAAAAAGGTGCTGGGGCATAGCCATTGGACATTCGCACTCCGTTTTTGGCCAATCTTTCCATGTTGGGGGTTTGGTAATAATCACTTTTGGATCGCGGGTCTTCGGGATCTGCCAAGAATGAGGTCCCTACCCAACTTTGATCATCGGTAAGAATCACAATAAAATTGGGTTTAGGTTTTATATCATTTTGAGCATTGCAGAATGATAAAAAACAAAATAGGGTGAAAAGGATTAGATTAAGGGGAATCGACTTTGAAGAAATGTAGTTAATGGCTTTCAATATTTATGATTTTCGTGTGCGAACACGTTAACAAATATAATTTATTTCTAAATTAGAAAAACTTTTTGGAGTTGAAATTTACCCCCTAATAAACAATATTTAATTAGCTATAATTAAACTAATCTAGGCCATAGCCTGAATAATAGTAACGCATTAAATTAAAAAAATTAATTTTTGAGGATTGCATTGTACACTTGCTTTTCAAAAATCTCTTTTCTAGAATGGTTCCAACCTTTCATTTGTGTCATCAGTATCATCACTAAATTCTCTTTGGGATCAATTTTAAAATAAGGGCCCCATGATCCATGCCAACCATAGCTGCCCTGACTTCCCGGGTATGGATAAGCATCAATATTCTTAATCACGTTGAATGTTAAACCGAAGCCTATGGCGTCGTTGGGTTTGTGAATGTCATCACTTGGTCTCCCATTTTTAATCCCCTTTAGTTGGTCTTGTATCATCAATTGAACGGTTTGTTTTTCCAATATTCTTTGACCGTTGTAAGTCCCATTGTTCAAAAGCATAAGGCAAAAATTTGAAAGATCCTTGATGGTAGAAGCAAGTCCTCCAGCAGGATTGCAAAAAGTTACTTTTTGAGTGTAGAGAGAATTGCTGGGGTGATCGATAACTGTATATCCCCCATTTTTGTTTACTAAATAGCCTGTGGTAAATCGATCAAACTTTTCTTTTGGTATCTCAAAAAAGGTGTCCTCCATCTGTAAAGGATCAAAAATTTCCGCTTTCAGATAGTCTTCAATTTTTGTTCCAGTCAATTTTTCAACCAAATAAGCTCCAAGACTAACCGATGGGCTGTAAACCCATTGGGTTCCAGGATCTGCAGCCAAAGGAATTTTACTCATTCGCATGATTTCAGTTTTTAAATCATAGGATGGATTGCTTTTTAACTCATTGTACTGTTCTCTTAAAAAAGGATAGTATTTACCAATACCGGTGGTATGCCGTAAAATATCTATGATTCTAATGGGGTTGGATGCAGGGCTGAGCGAACCATCTGGTTGGTAAACCATTGGGTTTTTGTATTCGGGAATGTACTGCCCTATTGGATCCTCCAATTTGAAATAGCCCTTGTCGTAGAGTTTCATAATTCCAACAGCAACAATGCACTTGGTAATGGATGCAATTCTAAAGATACTGTTGTCTTGAAGAGGTTTTTCCTGCTCTATATCAGAAAAGCCGTAGTTATCGTAATGAACCACTTTCTCTTCTTTTATGATCATGGTTTGAAAGCCTACCAATTCCTTTTCAGCGACAAATTGACGCATTCTTAACTCAAGGATTTGAAAGTTATATTGAGCGGAAAGTAGTGGGCTGAAAAAAATAAAGCAATAAAAAAACCGCATGGAATAAAATGTTCTAATTGAAACAAAAATAAGGGATAATAAATGAAAAACCCGTCTTTGAAAATGATCAAAAACGGGTTTTTGTTATGAAGTAAAATTCTTATTAATAACCAGGATTCTGTGACACTTCATTTGATGAAAGGTCAATTTCAGAAAGTGGAATTGGTCTCAAATAATGGTAATCTTGAATATAGTTAAGTCCACCAATCCAAGGATTGAATGCCTTAGCTCTTTCAATGAGTTTACCAGTTCTTTTGAGGTCATACCATCTCAAGCCTTCGCCCATAAATTCTCTTGCTCTTTCGTCAAGAATCATATCGATGGTAACGGTTCCAGAAGCTCTGTAACTTTTGGTCGTAAGATCATCAAGGTCGTTAGGATCAGCGGCCATATTGGCGGTATTTGAAGCACCAACAGCTCTATTTACAACAGCGTTGTAGTAGTCAGCAGCAGATCCAAGCGATCCATTCGAAGCTCCTTTTACAATGGCCTCAGCGGCGATAAGATAGGCTTCTGAAGATCTCATAACTGGGTGATCGAACTCACCAAAGCCGTTTCCGTAGGGAATACCAGGCTCCCAAAACTTCCACATCATTGGTGATTTGTTGGCATTGTGATAATTTGATTCATCAATAATACCAATTTCATCGGTATTGATCACTGCATAGTCCAAATTACCTCCAACATCCTTACCTCTTTCTGCCGATGAAGTGGCAGGGTTATTCCAATCTCTGTATTCAACCACAACATCTCCAGCACTTATATCAATTGGAGCAACGCCATCTGCAGGAACAAAACCGGGATTATCTACCACCGCATAAACTTTTTCAACAAAGTTCAAATCATAACGGGAGTCAGTATTTGGATCGAATAATCTCCAAACACCTGGAAGAGTATTGTGATTTCCTAGTTGTCTGTTATAATCCGAAGTTCTCCCTGGGCTTCCAGGGGATTCATCATGACTACCTCCAAAAATACTGTGAGAATTGTTACCTCCATCGCCATTAATTGAAGAACCACTTTGGTCACTCAATTCTAAGACGTTGGTCAAAGCCTGATCCGAATATTGAACGGCAAAAACAACTTCGCTATTCCGTGCATTTTGATCTCCGGGAGCATGAGTTTGATTGGTTGGATCTTCAGATTTTTTGGGGAATAAATCTTTGTAATCCGAAACCATTGGGTAAGCAACAATTACCTTGTCTGCATATTCTCTTGCTGAAGAAAAATCAGCATTAGTACCTCCAAGTGAGTTATTAAAGTTCCATCCTCTTGTCAGATAAACCCTCGCTAAAAGATGCTGCGCAGCGCCTTTAGTGGCTCTCCCATAATCGGAAGAAGTGTCAGGTAAGGCGGCTTCAGCTTCGGTTAAGTCAGAGATAATCTGAGCATAAACCTCTGCAGCGGGAACACGAGTAACCTCTTTTATCGCTGAATTAGTTTCTTCAAGAGGCATAGGGATATCTCCAAATTGCTGAACGAGGTAGAAAAAAGACAAAGATCTGATGAATTTGGCCTCAGCAACTCTGATGTCAATCGTAGCAGCATAATTCCCTGGATTTTCAAGAGTAGTAGCACGGCTGATTAGGGTATTGGCCCTATTGATGTTTTTATAGTTGTAAACCCACATATCCTGGACTTCACTGACACCTTCAGTTAATTCTGGTCCATAAGTTTCAATACTTGTATTGAGTTGATTACCCACTTGATCAAAGGCTAATGACCCAGAAAATATATCTGTACCGTTCAATGTGAGTTCCCTCATTTGAGTTATTGGTCTTAGTAAAGGATAAATTGACTTACTCAAGTCCTCAAAACCAGAAGTTGATGAAAAATAACCCGTAGCCGTCTGATTTGATACACTTTCTTCAACTAAAATTTCCTCGGTATCACACCCGATAAAAACAGTCAAAGCCAGTGTTAATATAATTATATTTAGTGTTTTCATTTTCGATTTAATTTCATTTAAATTTTTCATGTTATAATATTTTTGAAATTAAAAGTTAAGATTAACCCCAATCAGCATGGTCATTGAAGGTAAATCATCGTCATTGGCACCAGAGTTGTATTCCGGATCAAAAGTTAGAAAATCAGTAAAAACAAAAGGATTTTGTAATTGTCCGTAAATTCTAAATCTTGATACTCCCAATTCATCAAGAACATTTTTGGGTAAACTATAGCCCATGGTGATGTCAGAAATTCTTACAAAATCTGCCATCTGATAACTAAGTCCAACTCTAGAGCTACCTCCCTTTGACTCATTTTTGGAATTTAATCCAGGTCCTGTTTCTGGACTAAAATATGTATTACTGGGATTGGTAGGCGTCCAGTAATCAATTTCAGCAGATCTGTTGTATCGGTCACTGGCAATGTCTCCCATGGTTCCGTTTAGGAATGCATTGGAATACATCAAACCTTGTCTTGTGTAGATAAAAAACGACAGATCCCAATTTTTGTAATTCATTTGATTCCTTAGACCCGCAGTCCAATCGGGTGTTTCACTCCCCAATATCATTCTATCATCTGAATTAATGTTTTTGTCGTCGTTGAGATCCATGATTTTGATCTGACCTGGTACTTGTCCATACTCTGCAGCGGCTGCTTCTTCACCCAACTGCCAAATTCCTAAAAATTTGTAGGAGTAATGAGCTCTAACTGACTCACCTACGAAACGTTTGTTTCCTTTGTCTTCAAGAAGACCTCCGGCGAGTTTTACTACTTTATCCTGATTAGCCGTAAAAGTTAGGTTGGTTGACCATGAAAAGTCGGGTAACGTAAGATTTACTGAATTGAGCGAAATTTCAATTCCTGAATTTTCAATTTCCCCAACATTATCCAGAACGTTATTAAATCCTGTAGAATTAGGAACTTTATCATCTAAAATCAAATCTTCAGTATTTCTCTTATAGTACTCTACTGTTCCACTTATTTTGATATCTGACAAGCCAAAATCAAGTCCGACATTGATTTCTTTACTTCTCTCCCAAACCAGTCCTTGATTTGACAAGGAGTTGATGGTATAACCAAGAGAGGCCGAACCATCAAAATCGTAATAGGTCTGATAAATATTAGGTTGAGTAGCATATGGATTGATACTGGAATTGTTTCCAACCTCACCATAACTCGCTCTCAATTTAAGATTGGAAAACAATCCCAAATCTTTGATGAATGCCTCTTCTGACATTCTCCACCCAAGGGCAGCTGATGGGAAAAAAGCCCATTTGTTTCCTTCTGCCAATTGAGATGCACCATCACGTCTTCCAGTAACCGTTAATAAGTATTTGTCATCATAACTGTAGTTAATTCTACCCATGTAAGACACAATCGAGTACTCTTCCAAATTGGTATTGTAAGCTTTTATTGTAGCTCCAGACCCCGTATTATGCCAAAGAGATCGATAGGGAAGATCCTCAACACTAATCTGCATACTCTCCCGATACTCTTCAAATACACTAAAAAGTGCAACCGCATCTATGGAGTGCTTTCCAAATTGCTTTTGATAATTCAATGTATTATCAAGGGTATAATTGGAAGTTTTAAGATTGCTAGTAGTTGCTTTAGGGTTTCTTGAACCTTTTTGGGATTTGGTGTAAGTTCCTCTATAATCGCCGTCTCTCTGGTTATTGTTGTAAGCTGAATAGGATGTTTTAAACTTTAAACCAGGGATAAATTCGTATTCTAGATAGACATTTGCAATCATAGAGTTTGACCGTCTTTCTCTTTGAAAGTTTTCAGGATCAATTTCTACTAGAGGATTGATGACCTGAGAATCATTGATTCCCATAAAAAAAGCATAATCATTTACTGCTCCAAAATTGGTGTCTCTTTTGTTGGGAAATTGAATATCGTCAAAGTATGGGGTTCCTGAGGGTCTTGCTCTCATTGCAGATCTGAGTGCCTCAGTAGAACCCCAGTCTCTTTCATTATCCGTAATGTAGGCGGTAAAACCAACCTTCATTTTATCAGAAACTTGACTTTCTATTCCGGCATTTAAGCTGAGACGAGTGTATTGATTATTTTGAGTCATACCTTGCTCTTCTTGTTTCCCAGCAGAGAAATTATAGGTAGTGGATTTCGAACCACCAGACACGGAAACGGTGTGATTTTGTTGAGTTGCTGTTTGAGAAATCAGATCAAGCCAATCGGTAGTAATTCCATTTTGAATGTTGTACATTTCTTGCTCTGTGAAACCTCTTCCAAATTTATCTTCATCTTTATACACATCATAAAATTGTTGAGAAGACATCATACTAGGCATATGGGCTCTTGTTTTTACACCATAATAGCCATTATAAGAAACACTAGGTTTACCTTCCCCCCCTTTTTTAGTGGTAACAATGATAACACCATTGGCACCTCTAGATCCATATACAGCCGTGGAAGATGCATCTTTAAGCACGTCAATGGTTTGAATGTCAACTGGATTGATGTCATTAAGATTAGCCCCTAAGATACCGTCAACTACAACCAATGGTCGTGTTTTTTCGTTGTCAAAGTTGTTCAAGCCCCTGATATTGATGTCAATATCATCTCCAGGTCTTCCTTTGGCTCTGGTAACATTCACCCCAGCAACTTGACCTTGTAAACTAGCTGCAGCTTGGGTAGGATTTGACCTTTGAATGACCTCTGATTTGATTTGAGCAATGGCTCCCGTCACATCTCTCTGTTTGACCGATCCATAACCTGTCAAAACAATCTCTTCCAATTCATCGGATCCCATTTCCATGGAAATGTCAAATGAGTCGGCAGTGGCAACCTCAATTTCTTTATCCAAAAACCCGACAAAGGAAAATGTTATTACATCGTCGTCAGCGGTGGAGATTGAATAATTTCCATCAAAGTCAGTGGATGTCCCAGATTGGGTTCCTTTAATGATCACATTGACTCCTGGCAAAGGCACCCCTGATTCATCAGAAACATTTCCTTCGATAGTTCTTTGCGAAAAGCTGAAGTTGAATGTGAAAAAAAGCATTAATGTCACTAAAAAGTGATGACTTTTAATTTTCATATTTTGTTTTTAATAAAGTTAATAAATTTGTGAACTTCACAACGTGTGCGCACACTTTAGCAAACTTAATAAAAACTTGTTAAAAAAAATTGTTTTTTTTTGTTTTTCTTAGCATTCCCGTTTTATCAACAGATACAAAATATTAGATTGACGAACTTAAAAAGCCTGAAGAATCGCTATACCAAGTCAAACTGATGGATTAAGTAACAAATAGTTTGTTTTTACCGTATTATAGAATAAAAACTTGGTAGCTTCTCTTCCAAAATCAAAACCAATGAATCAACTATTTTTGGGTGATCTTCGGCGATATTCTGGTTTTCCTCAGGATCGCTTAGGTGATTGTAGAGTTCAATCTTAGGCTCTTCTTCCCTATAAAACTTTGTCAAACGATAGGAATCGGTTTTGATGCTAATCCCATCCTTCCAAAAACCAAAAGCTTGGTTGATTTTATCGGATTTTCCAGATTGAATCAATCCCAAAAGGCTTTTACCATCCATGTCATAAGGTTGAGAAATTCGACAATAATCCAAGAGAGTGGGGTATAAATCTACCGACTCCACAATGGTGTTGATCTCTTGCGATTTGTGATGTTTTTCTGGTAGTTTGATAATCAATGCACTTTTGAGAGATCGTTCAAAAAGACTGTGTTTCCCCCATTTTCTGTCATTTCCCAAATGCCAACCATGATCGCCCCACAATACAATCATAGTATTTTTGTCCAAATCAAGGGCCTTGAGTTCTGCCAAGAGTTGACCTATCAGATGGTCGATATAACTAATGGAAGCATAATATCCATGAATTAATTTTCGGGCATAGTCATCTGAAACAGCTTGGTCAAGGGTTGGCTTTTCGTCTGATAATTTATAATTGTAAAACTCTCCCATTCTTCCAACGCTTTTAGGGTGAACGTTTTGTGGGATAAAAGGATCGGAAGCAATGGGAATAGAAGATCGGTCGTACAAGTCCCAATATTTTTTGGGGGCGTTAAAAGGCAAATGGGGTTTGAAAAATCCAACACCCAGAAAAAATGGTTTTTGTTGGGTTTTTAATTTTCTCAACTCCTGTAGGGCACTTTTAAGAATTAATCCGTCAGGGTAACCCTCATCGGAAACCGCAGCACTTTCATAGGGTTTCACTTGTCCGTTTAAACTTTGACGATTTTCTCCATTGGCATAGGCAAAAAAGGCGTTCCATCCTGTTTTCCATTTACCCGGGTTGAACACAAAACGACTCCAACTGTAGGGCATCTCTTTGATGTCTGAAGGTTCTTCCCTATATCCATAAACCAGACCATCTACAGAATGACTCAATTTTCCAATACCAACAGTGGTGTAACCATTTCTTTTGAAATGATGGACAAAAGATTCGGGTCGCTCCTTTTCTTTTTGATTGGCCATTTCTTTATAGAAAACGCTATTGTCTATGTGTACTCTTTTTTGAGGTCTAAGCCCCGTCATCAAACTATAACGAGAGGCACCACAGGTGGGAACTTGCACATAATGTCTTTTAAAAAAACTGCCCTCTCTTGCAAGTTGATCAATATTGGGGCTTTTGACAAACTGATTTCCATAGATTCCCAATTCGGGCCTCAGATCGTCAACCGCAATAAAAAGAACATTAGGAGATGGAACCTCTGGGGCTTTTTTTTCGGATTCACAACCAAAAGCCAAAAGGATAAAGAGGAGGAGTTGAAATATTTTTTTCATGATTTATAAGAACCATCATAAACCCTTCTTACCAAATCAGATGAAATGAATAAAGGTTTATTTGGTTTGAAAGATTTACCAATTCTCTTGTATTACTTTCTTTATCTCAGCTCCATCGGTCAAAGCATCCCCATAATTGGCTCTCAACTCCACCAAATCCTCTTTTAATTGCTTAATGATGTTTTTGTACTTTGGATTGTGGTATTGATTTTTGAGTTCCAGTGGGTCATTTTCCAAATCGTAAAATTCCCAAGCGGGGGGAGTCGCTTCATCGGTATAGGTTCCCTTAAGACCTAGTGACAGACCGTAGTAAAAAATCAGTTTATGACGATTTGTACGAATGCCAAGATGTGCTGGTCGATTGAGTGCATGAGCATAGTATCGGTAGTACATTTTATCCCTCCACTGATCGGGAGTTTCCATTTTGAGGTTTTTACGAAAGCTCTCTCCCTGGAATTGTTCGGGTTGGGGAATTCCTGCATAGTCCAAAAGCAGTGAGGGAAAATCGATATTCAGAATGATGTCTTTTACCCTTTTTCCAGCAGGGATTTCCTTTGGATAACGAATGACAAAGGGCATACGAGCAGATTCTTCCAAAAACATTCGCTTGTCGAACATTCCGTGTTCCCCCAAAAAATAGCCTTGGTCAGAAGTATATATAATCAGGGTGTTATCGGTCAAACCATTTTCATCCAAATAGGTCAACATTCTACCGATATTATCGTCTATGGCAGCGGCTGATTTCAAAAAGTCTTTGACAAATTTCTGATAGGTTTTTTTCCTTGCCTGAACAGCATCCAAGCCTTCGGTATCAAAAGGAAGTCCAGGGTAACGGCCGTTGTCCTCAATTGAGGCTTGCCGCCAGCGCTCTGCCAAAATTTCAAGGATTTGCCCATCAAAACTCCGTCCCGACTGTTGAGGGTCAAAATCGAGTAATGAGACAGGTTCTGGAATCGTATCGTTTTCAAACAAATTTTCAAATCGTTCGGGATAGTCAAAGGGCTCGTGGGTAGCTTTAAAATGGGTCATCAACATAAAGGGCTTCTCTTTGTCTCTCTGATCCAACCACTTGAGGGATTCATTCATGATGACATCGGCGGAGAATCCTTTGAACTCCTTCCCTCCTTTGTTACCGTATTCCCAATTGTCTTTGTTTTTTAAAATGGGATTGTTATACCTCCCCTGCCCCGGTAGAATATTGAAATAATCAAAACCAGAAGGTTTGTCTTTTAAGTGCCACTTTCCAACAATTGCGGTTTGATAACCCGATTCTTGAAGGAGCTGTGCCACATTCTGACGATTGGGATCCAATGCGTGGCTAAGGGTATATACTTGATTGTTGTGACTGTATTGGCCAGTAAGGATGGAAGCTCGGCTGGGGACACAAATAGAATTGGTACAAAAGGCATTGTCCAAAACCACTCCTTCAGCCGCCAACCTCTTGATGTTTTGATTGACCGCATAATTTTCCAAAGCACCGCCATAAATACCCCAGGCCTGACTGGTGTGATCATCGGACATTACAAAAATAATATTGGGATGTTTTTGCTGTTCATTGTTGGTTGACGGGCCACAAGCGATCAACATCAAACACATTAAGTATATGATTTTTAAATTCATACTTTGATTTTTTTTTATATTGAACATCGTTGCTTTTTTGTTACATTTGCGTGTACGCACACAAAACCTTAATCTCTTATATAATGAAAACCAAATTTAACTTTTTTACTCAATTGTCCCTCCTAACTCTAGCTTTATTTTTATGTACTAATACAAGCGCTCAAACAGGATGGAAATCTCTTTTTAACGGCAAAGACCTTACGGGTTGGGAAGTGAAAAATGGATCTGCTAAATATGACATTGTCAATAATGCCATTGTGGGTACTTCCAAAATCGGAACACCCAACACTTTTTTGTGTACTCAAAAAATGTACGGTGATTTTATCCTAGAATTAGAAGTGTTGGTGGCCCCCGGACTGAATTCCGGTATCCAATTCCGATCCAACTCCATGAAAGAATTTAAAAATGGCCGAGTACATGGATATCAGTCCGAATTGGACACCAGTAAAAGGGCTTGGTCTGCAGGAATCTTTGACGAAGCACGCAGAGGCTGGTTGTATCCTCTTACCATCAACACCAAAGGAAGTGCTGCTTTCAACAATGGAGGCTGGAACAAGGTGAGAATTGAAGCCATTGGAAATATCATCAAAACTTTTTTGAATGGAGTTCAATGTGCCAACCTTGTCGACGACATGACTGACAAAGGCTTTATCGCCCTGCAAGTGCATTCCATCAGAGACAAATCTCAAGAAGGAAAAACCATTCAATGGAAAAACATCAAAATTGTGACTGAAAATCTGGAGCAATACAGATCAAAAAATCAACCACATGCCCTCCAAGTCAGTTATTTGAACAATACACTATCCCAAGAAGAAATACGAAAAGGTTGGAGATTGCTCTGGGATGGAAAAACCTCCAAAGGTTGGAAAGGAGCCAAATCTGACAACTTTCCAAAAAATGGGATTAAAATGGTTGATGGAACCATTCATTTCCTAAAACACGAAGAGACAAAGGATTATATAAAATCTGGTGATATCGTTACCGAAGAAAAATTTGACAACTTTGAATTCGAGGCTGACGTTATGTTTAAAAAAGGAGGCAATAGTGGTGTCAAATATTTTGTTGATGCACTAACTGAAGGAGACGGAAGAAATATTGGATTTGAGTTTCAGGTCCTTGACAAGGATCATACCGATCATCAAAAAGGAGTTGATGGCAATAGAACTATAGGGTCTCTTTATGATCTTATCGCTGCAGAGAATCTCTCTGAGCCTGATCGCGACAACATCAGAGCCAATGGTCCTGATCGATGGAACAGAGTGAGAATTGTTGTAAAGGGAGGAAAAATTCAACACTGGATTAATAATATTAAGGTTGTCGAATATGATCGTTTTTCCCAATCGATGAAGAATCTGATTAAAAAAAGTAAATACGCCAAACACAAGGGTTTTGGATTGGGAAGCAGTGGGAGAATATTGCTTCAAGATCACAGTCCAGGCGACGTAATGTTTAAAAATATAAAGATTCGTGAGTTTTAAAATATTTATTTCTTTAATTGTTTTCACTGCTTTATTCAATTGTCAAAAGGCACCAAGCCAAAGTAGCAGCCCTAACGTCATATTGATTTTGGTTGATGATATGGGCTATTCAGATTTGGGGGCCTATGGAAGTGAAATAGCAACACCCAATATTGACCGACTGGCTTTCGAAGGCTTAAGGTTTACCAATGCCTACAATACTTCTAAGTGTTTTCCTTCCCGTGCAGCAATACTGACTGGATTGTATTCCCAACAAACGGGATATCATAAGAGCTTTAGACAACCCCTGCGCAATGCCATCACGTTGGGAGAGTTGTTTCAATCGGCAGGTTACACTACCCTTTGGTCAGGCAAACACCACAGCACAGAAAATCCGGTGGACAGAGGGTTTGATCACTACAGTGGGCTGTTGGATGGTGCCGCAAATCACTTCAATCCAGGCCTGAAAAGAGAAGGAGAAGGTCAACCCGCTCAAAAAGGGCTATCAAAAACACCCATCAGCTTCCGCAATTGGGTGATTGAAGGTGAAATTTTCAATCCTTATACTCCCAAATCTAAAGCGTTCTACAGTACAGATGTATTTACCGATTATGCCCTTGATTGGATGGAGCAAATCGAATCCGAAAAACCTTTTTTCCTTTACCTCTCCTACACTGCCCCTCATGACCCTTTGATGGCTTGGCCAGAGGATATTGAAAAGTACAAAGATCGGTATAGTGAAGGCTATGAAGTAATTCGCAATCAAAGATTTGAAAAACAAAAACAGTTGGGTGTACTTCCAGATAATACAGTTTTGTCGCGAGCAGAACACAGCAATTGGGAAACCCTAAGCGTTGCAGAAAAAGCCAAAGAAAGCAGAACCATGGCGGTGTATGCAGCCATGATTGATCGATTGGATCAGAACATTGGCAGAATATTGAAAAAATTAGAGCAAGAAGGAAAGTTAAACAATACCCTTATTCTTTTTACCTCCGATAATGGTGGATCGAGTGAAGTCGTTGATTTACCCGGAGGATATGGAGAGATTGGGACATTAACCAATTGGAAATCATTGGGGAAAAATTGGGCGAATGTAAGCAATACCCCCTATAGGGAATATAAAAACTGGAGTCATGAAGGAGGGATAAAAACTCCTCTAATTGCCTATTGGCCAAAGCAAATCAAAAACAAGGGATTGGTAACTCACCAAGCCGTTCATTTTATTGACTTCCTCCCTACCCTCCAAGAAGTTGCTGATGCAGACTATCCAAAGAAATTAAATGGTAATGTCATTATTCCCAGCCCTGGAAAAAGTTTTTTATCCCAAATTATAGGGGATGCCTCCACCGAAAGAAATGATCCTATTTTTTGGCAATGGCAACACGGAAAGGCCGTTCGGGATGGGAACTGGAAATTGGTTGCTTATAAGGGCGAATGGGAGTTGTACAATTTAAAAAATGATCCTGTTGAAGAAAAAAATTTAGTCCAAGAGGAGCCTGAAAAGGCTGAGGATCTAAAAAAACTTTATGCAGAATGGGCAAAACAATTCAGAACTGATTAACTAATAAATTTTAAGAAAATGAATCCAAGAATACTTCTTCTAAGCTTAGTATTGATTTTATCATCATTTAAAACCAACTCTAAATCTAATTATCTGGTCACCGATTATGGAATTATAGGAGATGCAAAAACACTGAATACATCGGCCATTCAGAATTTGATTGACCAAGTAAGCGAAAAAGGGGGAGGAAAAATTATATTTCCTGCTGGGAAATTCCTTAGCGGAAGTATTGAACTTAAGGACGATATCGAGTTGTATTTTGAAGCAGAAGCGGTATTGTTGGGAAGTAAAAATCCTTTTGATTACAAAAAGGTAGTTTCAAAAGACACCCTCCCTACACGCCACGGTACTGCACTAATAAGTGCTCATTTGAGAAATAACATTAAGCTTACTGGCTCGGGAACAATCAATGGTCAGGGAGGATATTTAGCTTTGGCTTTGGATAGTCTGTATTATGCAGATCCAGATGCATATTTCAAAATCTCGAAGAGCTATAACGAAAGAAGAAAAAGACCTAACGAAGGAGGAAGGCCAAACCTTATTTTTTTAAATCAATCGAAAAATATACAGATTAAGGGGGTTACTCTAAAAAATGGCGCAGAATGGGTGACAAAAATTGAGCTATGTGACTCGATAGAAATTGATCAAATAAAATTGGAAAGTGATGTTTATTGGAATAATGATGGAATAGATTTGGTGGACAGTAAAAATGTACGAATCACCAATAGTGACATCAATGCCGCAGATGATGCCATCTGTTTTAAATCACATCACAAGTTCTCCTATTGTGAAAATATATATGTTTCCAACTGTAGAGTCAGATCCAGTGCCAGTGCGGTAAAATTTGGAACCGCCTCACATGGTGGATTCAAAAACATTGAGTTAGATAACCTAGAAATTTATGACACTTATCGATCTGCAATTGCCATAGAGGCGGTAGATGGTGGATTTGTTGACGGTGTAAAAGTGAGCAATATCAAAGCCGTCAATACAGGAAATGCTATTTTTATAAAATTGGGACACCGAAATGCACCTGGGGTTGTAGGGAGTATACAAAATGTGGAGATAAAAAATATTGATGTTACAATTCCCAAAGGGATTCCCGACAAAGATTATGAAATCAGAGGCCCCATGTTGCCCTTTTTTCACAACATATTTCCTTCTTCGATTACGGGTATTCCAGGACATGATGTAAAAAACGTCACCATTGAAAATGTAATCATCAGACATCCAGGGGGAGGAAATCAAGCCTATGCCAATATGCCAACATGGCGAATGGATGGAGTGCCCGAAAATAAGGAGAATTATCCCGAATTCAGTATGTTTGGGGAATTGCCAGCTTGGGGGTTATACGTCAGGCATGTATCGGGTTTAAAACTAAAAAACATAAGGCTTGAAGCAGAGGAAAAAGATTACAGACCCTCAATTGTAATGGATGACGTTAAAAATTCAGAATTATCAGCCATAAAGATCAAAGGGAAAGGATACCCCAAACAGATCGTTGTTAAGGATGTAAAAAATGTCAAGATTAGTAATGATGAAATGGTTGAAGAAATAGGGGGAAACTCTGAATCCAACTAAAATGAAAGGATCCATCTTCGCCTTAATACTATTTTTAGGACTCAACGGTTGCCAAGAAAATTTATCCTCCCCACCCAATATATTGTGGATAACTGTTGAAGATATTAGCTCCAATCTTGGATGTTATGGAGATCCCCTTGCTCACACCCCTACATTAGATTCCTTAGCTTCAAAAGGATTTTTATACAATAATGCCATTGCCAATGCCCCTGTTTGTGCTCCTGCACGAAATGCCATTATTACTGGTATGTATCCCTCTTCTCTTGGAACCCTTCATATGCGCTCTTTCTCCAGTTCTATGAAAAGTAGAGGAAGAATTCCAAAAGAGGTCAAACTCTATCCTGAGATATTGAGGAATGCTGGTTATTATTGTACCAACAATAGCAAAGAGGATTATAACTTCGATTTAAAAAGAGAAATCTGGGACGAGTCAAACAAAACGGCTCATTGGAAAAACCGTCCAGACAAGGACACTCCCTTCTTTTCTGTGTTTAACTTGATTTTAACGCACGAAAGTTGTATCAATGATAAAGAAAAACACGAGCGACTAACCCAAGAACTCCCCCAACACTTAAGGACAGATCCTGCCAAAATAGTTGTTCCCCCCTATTATCCTGATACGTCCGAAACAAGAACACTTCTGGCCCGTCATTATGACAATATCGCCACCATGGATACAGTAGTGAAAAAAATACTCGATGAACTCAAAGCGGCTGGTGAAAGTGAAAATACCATCGTGTTTTTTTACTCCGATCATGGAACTGGTCTGCCCAGACACAAAAGATGGCTGTTTGATACAGGGGTTAAAGTTCCTTTTATCGTATACATTCCACAACAATTTAAAGAGTTGTATCCCGCCCAACCGGGAAGCGAAGTAAATCAATTGATCAGTTTTATTGACTTGGCTCCTACTGTTATTGAGTTGGCAGGAGCAGAAATTCCTGAGACCATGCAAGGGCAAGCCTTTCTTGGGGAAAATCAAAAACCTGAAAGAGAATATGTTTATTTGGCTAGGGGCAGAATGGATGAACGATATGATATCCAAAGAGGAGTCAGAAGCAAACAGTACAAGTACTTGCGCTATTACGAGCCCAAAAAGCCTTTCATTCAATATATGAATACTCCAGAGGGAGGCCCAATGATGACAGAACTTAGAAAGGCTGAAAAAGCAGGGCTACTCAAGCCAGAAGGTCAACAATTGATCGCCACTACCAAGCCTATTGAATCCTTATTTGATTTACAAAGTGATTCAATGGAATTCAATGACTTGGCCAATGATCCCAATATGAAGGAGGTGCTGACCCAACTCCGATCCGTTCATGACCAGTGGATGAAAAAGGTTTTGGATGTAGGGTTGATCCCAGAAGCCATAATGAGAAACTGGGAAGATAAAAATGATCAATCCATCTATAAATGGATCAGAACCCAAGAGGATTTTTATGACGATTTGCTACTGATGTCCTCAACAGCAGATGAAAACATCTTGTTTGAAGGGTTAAATCATGACAACGAAGCAGTTCGTTATTGGGCAGGACAGGGCCTTTACAATATAGATAAAAAAATAGGGATCAACACTGCTGATCGGTTAAAACAAAAACTGGACGATTCCGTTATTAATATAAGTATTAGTGCCGCAAGAGCATTACTCAAACATGAATTTTCCTCTAAAAAGTTGGAGGAAATATTATCATTAGGACTTGAAGCAGAAAACGAATGGACGCGTTTACAAACTGCCTTGGTTTTGGATGATTTTCAGTCTGTACTCCGAGGTTTGGAAAACCAAGCTCAAAATCAAATCAATACCGACCCCAATAAATATGTTGTGCGAGTTCTCAATCATGGATTAAATTTACTGAATGGAACTTCGAACAAGGTCAGATAATCTGATTTTCTAAAAATCCTCTCTATTAAAATCTTAAAACAAGCAGCAATATTCAAAAAAAACTTTATTTTTGATAAAGTGTTCGTGTACGCACACAAAAAAGCATATTCAAATTTTAATCAGTATTATCATGGATTTAAACAGAAGGAAATTTATCAAAGATGCCTCACTGGTTTCAGCAGGGGTAATCGCTGGAGTAGGTGGAGTTAGTGCTGCCAATACTGCGATGAGCGCCCAAAGTTACAGAAGAATAATAGGTTCCAATGATCGCCTTAATGTAGGAATCGTAGGTTTTTCGAGTCGAGCCAAAGGTTCGCTTATCCCCGCCTTTCAGGGGCATACAAAACAACAAAACTGTCAAATTGTTGGTGTTTCTGACATTTGGAACAGAAGAAGAGACGAGGGAAAAGCGTTTCTAGAAAAAACAACTGGTAACAAAATCGAAACTTGGAGGAACAATGAGGAAATGTATGATAAAAATCAAATTGATGCTGTCATCATCTCTACTGCCGACTTCCAACATGCACTTCATACCGTTCAAGCTGCAAACGCCAAAAAGGACGTGTATGTTGAAAAGCCTTTTGCCGAAACCATGGAAGATGCTAGGCTAGGGAAAAAAGCCGCCAATGATGCTGGAATTGTTCTTCAAGTAGGATCACAAAGAAGAAGTGGTAAAAACTATCACGCTGCCGATAAATACATCAAATCTGGAGCTTTTGGAGACGTAGTAATGGTCGAAATGACATGGAATGTCAATCAACCCGGGAGATGGAGAGTGTATCCAAATAAAGTAAGTGACATCAAAGAATCTGACGTAGATTGGAAAAGATATTTGATGAATCGACCCTATCAAAAATGGGATCCTAGAAAATATTTAGAATACCGTTTGTTCTGGCCATTGTCTTCGGGTATCCCCGGACAGTGGATGGCGCACCAGATTGATACCGTTCACTGGTTTTCAGGTTTGGATCATCCAAGAAGTGTAGCTGCCAATGGTGGTATCTACCTTTGGAAAGACGGACGAACCAACTTTGACACCATGACAGCAGTATTTGATTACGGTCCTTTGGAGGATCCAACCTCTGGATTTCAAGTGGTATATTCTTCTCGTTTTACCAACTCTGCGGGGGGTACTAAGGAAATTTACTATTCCAATGGAGGTGAATTGAATATGAAGAACAACAAAGTAACACCCAATGGGGGACTTACAGAGCGCTATTCTAAGGCAATGAACATGAAACCCAATCTATTGGAAGAGTTTTCACTGTCCGACATTGAAACCAAAGTGGTTACTTCTGCCAACACAGGTGTTGACAATATGACTTCCAATCACATGCTAAACTGGCTCGAATGTGTTCGTTCCAGAGCCAAAACCAATGCACCAGTTGAGGCTGGTTACAACCATTCTATTGCCAATATTATGACCACGGCATCAATGAGAACAGGGTTAAAGGCCACTTTTGATGAAGAAAATCAAGAAGTATTGGCTGGTGGAAAAGTCTTCAAATATTAATACTGTTTTATGATTAGGGCTCTTACTTTAATGATGATCCTTAGCATTGTAATGACTTCTTGCAATGGACAATCCAAGACTACGGAAGCGGAAACCGCTTCGGTAGTTTTTGTTGACGATAAGGCTAACGAAAAAGTTGACGTACTTCTCAATGGGACAACATTCACTAGTTATCATTACCAAGCCTCGTTGCCAAAACCTGTTCTTTTTCCTTTGGTTACGGCAAGTGGAAAGACACTTACTAGAGGTTTCCCTATTGATCCCCAACCAGGGGAACGTGTTGACCATCCCCATCATATGGGACATTGGTTCAACTATGGAGACGTTAATGGTTTGGACTTTTGGAACAACTCAGATGCCATTCCAAAAGAAAAATTGAAAGACTACGGAAAGATTGTACACAGTGAAATTGTCAAAATAAATCAAGAAGAAGGCAGTCTTTCAACCAAAAGCAACTGGCAAAGTACTTCTGGCGAATCTATGTTGGAGGAAACCACAGTTTTTAAATTTTCGCAAGAAGGAAACACCAGAATTGTTGATCGATACACCACACTATCTGCCCTTCAAGACATTTCTTTTAAAGACAACAAAGAAGGAGTTTTTGGTGTTCGTGTTACTCGGGCAATGGAATTACCTGCCAAAAAGCCAGCGATTTTTGTAGATGCACAAGGCAATCCAACCGAAGTAAAGGTGTTGGACAATACAGGAGTGAATGGAAATTACCTCAGCAGTGAGGGATTGGAAGGTAACGATGTTTGGGGAACGCGCGCAGAATGGGTAAAACTCTACAGTACCATTAAAGAAGAACCTGTTTCCATTACCATTATGGACAACCCCAACAATGTGGGATATCCCACCTACTGGCACGCGAGAGATTACGGTCTTTTTGCTGCCAACCCATTGGGTCAAGAAGTTTTCTCCAAAGGTAAAGAAGCGTTAAACTTTGCTTTAAAAAAAGGAGAATCTGTTAGTTTTCATTACCGAATGTTGATTCACAATGGATCGATTTTAGCCCCTAAAGACATCACTAAATTTTCGTTGGTAAGCTCAAAATACAAAAGCTATTTTGACGGCGATGACCTCTCCCAATGGATGATTCCCGAAAACAATATCTGGTGGTCTGTTGAGAATGAAATATTAAAAGTCAAAAGCGGTCCTAACCAAAAAGGATCAACGCTTTGGACCAAAGATAAGTTCGAAAATTTTCGTGTTCGTTTAAAATTTAAGTTTGGCCCAGGAACTGTGGATTCAGGAATTTTTATGCGGGGTGACGATGCCCGAAATCCTCAAGTCCAAATTGGGATTTCAGGATCACTCAAAAGAGACATGACGGGATCACCTTACGTCCCCAAACAAGGCTATCCCAAGGAAGCAACTTTAGTGAAGGAACTGCTCAAACAAAACGATTGGAATAAAATGGAAGCAGAAGCGATCGGTGGCCGCTATCGAGTTTGGCTCAATGGAAAACAGGTGATGGACTATACACTTGAAGATGCTAATCTATCTGGCCCAGTAGGCATTCAACTTCACGGCAAAAGAGATATGGAGATTTGGTATAAATCTATTGATATTGCAAGATTCTAAAAAAAAGCATCTATTTTAGAAACCGCCATCATAATTTAAATAATTTAGGTGGCGGTTTTTTTATTAATTCAGAACAATAAACTTTTACAGCATGTTGAATAAAATATTGATTGGCACCACCATTCTCCTTTCCGTACAATTCCATTGGGCACAACACACCGAGAAGGAACTCAATCAAATCATCAAAGAATGGGCTGCACCCAACGAATTCCCAGATCATGTTATCTTAAGTGCAGCAGCTGATCCAACTCAATCGATCGGTGTTAATTGGCGAACCCATGCCAATAATTCTGAGGGCTACTTAGAGATTGGAATCGCTGGACCGGGTCCCGACTTCAGAAATAATTCAAAATCTTATCCCGCTAAGAGAACCCTTATCAACTCGGCAGAAGCCTCAAAAGATGGTTTTGAATCTTCTTTTTTTGAAGTACAACTCAACGGGCTAAAACCCAATACCCTATACGCTTATCGTGTGGGAAATGATCATTTCAAAAGTGAATGGCATCAATTTTCTACTGCCAGTGACCAATCCACTCCCCTATCCTTCTTGTATGTGGGTGACGCGCAAAATTATATTTTGGAGTTGTGGTCGAGAGTGATTAGAAACGCCTACAAAAAAGCACCTAATGCAGATTTTTTTATCCATGCAGGAGATTTGATCAATAGCGCCCACGCTGAAAGTGAGTGGAATGAATGGTTTTCCGCAGGAGGATTTATCCATAGTGAAATACCCGCCATAGCCGTACCCGGGAACCACGAGTATCGGGGATTATATGCCAACAGACCCAAAGACAAACGGGAACTTTCTATTCAGTGGAACGCACAGTTTGGTTTCCCAGAAAACGGACCCAAGGAGTTGCTCAAAACCTGTTATTATGTGGATTATCCCAATCTAAGAGTGATCGCCCTCAACAGCAATAGAGCCATCGAACTTCAAGCCCAATGGCTGAAAAAAGTGTTGGAAGAAAATGACAAAAAATGGACCGTAGTAACCTTCCATCACCCCGTCTTTTCTGCTTCAACCGGAAGAGACAATCCCGAACTACGCAAACACTGGAAACCCCTGTTTGACCAATACAATGTTGACTTAGCCCTTCAAGGTCACGACCATACCTATGCCAGAGGTGCAGTTTATGAGAAACCCATTTATGTAAATAAAAATGCTCAAAACAAAACAGTAATAGGTCCAGTATATGTCGTCTCTGTAAGTGGTGGAAAAATGTATTCCGTCAATGAGTCTGGTTGGGATGAATTTGGAGCCGTACAAGAAAAGAATGGAGAACGCAAACAGTTGTTTCAGCATATTTCTATCGATGGTGATCAGTTGATTTATCGCTCTTTTACCGCCACAGGTGAGTTGTTTGATCGTTTCAAACTTTTGAAACAAAATGGCAAAAATCTATATATGGATTAAAATTTTTGTTGACTCATTTTCTCATGAATAAAGCTTTATTTCTGAACTCTTTTGATTTTAAAAAAGTGAACAATCCGCTTTTGCAGGCAATCATTGTCCTATTGAGCTTTTTGTTTACAACCCAAATCCAATCTCAGGAACCTAAAGAAATCATCTTGTTAATTGGACAATCTAATATGTCAGGTAGGGCAGACTTGCTGGATCAAGATTACCAAATTGTTCAAAACGCGTTTCTGCTCGACAGCACCAATCAATGGATTCCACTAAAAAGTCCTCTCAACATTCATTCCTCTATCAGAAAAGTAGCCCCTATGCAAAGGTTCAATTTAGGATATACCTTTGCCCAAGAAATACTTGCTGAAGATTTTATTAAGCCCATTGGACTGGTAGTCAATGCCAGAGGGGGTACCAAAATTGACCAATGGATTCCCGAAACTCATTACTTTAAGGAAGCCGTCAGAAGAAGTAAATCAGCCATTGGAGATCGGGGAAAGATCATTGCCTGTTTTTGGCTTCAGGGAGAAAGCAACCTGAGCGATAAAGATCCCGGTTTTGCCCTCTATTTCGAAAAACTCAAATCAATCATCAATGGTCTAAGAAAAGAACTCAATAATGACCAAATGATTTTTATTGCCTCAGAACTCAATAAAGACAGATCAGAAAATGAAGTATTTAAAAAAATGCTGGACAGACTCCATACCGAAATCCCCCTTGCAGCAAAGGTGAAATCCAAGGGAACCTCAATATTTGACGGCTCACATTACGACCACAATAGCCTTGAAATATTGGGCAAAAGATTTGCCTTGAAATTCAAGGAGTTGTATCTCAAACAAAATCAAATACAATGAAGCTAAAAATTTATACCGCCCTTCTAATCTCATGCTCTGCCCTGATCTTTCAGGGATGCGTAGAGGAAAACATTCAACCCAAAAGTTTAAGAACCGATTTGATGCGAAATTCAGATTATATTGGACTTAACGGTAAAAAACAACCCCTTCTATTGCAAGACGATATTTTGACCGAAGGGAAATATGAAATTGCTAAGGTTCAATCTGAAATCCCACTATTTAATTGGATACTAGACAACCGATCTCAAAACACCGTCGCTTATCAAATTTTGGTAAGTAGTAATCGAGAAGAAATAAATCAAGATAAAGGTGAAGTATGGGACAGTGGAAAAGTGAATACTCAGAAATCTTCTTCTGTATATGGCGGTAAAACTCTTCAAAAAAACAAGGTCTATTACTGGAAGGTCCGATACTGGGAAAATGAGGATCTTAGCTCTGTTTATTCAGAACCTCAAGCGTTTGTGATTGACCCAAATGCTTCCTCCGATAAATTTTCTCAAGAGCCACTACTCGCAACAGATGAGTTTCCCATAATAACCAAAAAAACAGAGGGAAGCTATTTTCTAGATTTTAGAAAAGCGGCTTTTGCCAAGCTTAAAATTGAATTGAGTTCAACAAAAAATGATTCTGTTCTAATAAGTGTTGGTGAAATGAAACAAATAAATAAATTATCCATCGACACAGCGCCTGGAAGAAATATCAGATATTACAAAACCCAACTGAAATTAAAGCCAGGAAGACACTGGTATGAAATCCCTTGGCCAGAAAACAAAAAAAGAGCCAGCAACCGTTTTATGATACAAATGCCAGACTATATCGGAGAGGTTTATCCTTTCAGATTTGTCGAACTGAACGGTTATCAAGGAGATTTAAAAGCTCCTCAAGTGGTCAGAACAATGGTCAACTATACATTTGAAGAATCTGCCTCCTCTTTTGATTCCAGCAATGAAGTATTGAACCAAGTTTGGGATTTTTGTAAATATTCCATGAAAGCCACAAGTTTTTGTGGCTATTATGTAGACGGGGACAGAGAGCGAATTCCCTACGAAGCCGATGCATTTATCAATCAACTTTCTCATTATGCCGTTGATGCAGAGTATGGTATTGCTAGAGGTAGCATGAAGCATCTATTGTTCAATCCAACATGGCCAACGGAATGGACTCTTTATAATATTTTGATGGCTTGGTATGATTATCTCTACACTGGAGACAATCGTTTTATTGTTAAATACTATGATGAACTAAAAATCAAAACACTAATGGACTTGTCCGACGAAACAGGTCTCATCAGTACTTTAACCGGAAAACAAACGGATGCGTTTTTTGAAAAATTACACAAAAATCACTGGGGAAAAAACAACAACTTGAGAGACATCGTCGACTGGCCACAAGCGAAGCCACCAGGAGGATATGAAAACCTAGATCATTTTACAGGGACAGAAAAAGAATATCCTGGAGAAAACGATGGTTATGTTTATCAAACCTACAATGCAGTGGTGAACGCTTTGTATTATGGTGCACTAAAAATAATGGAGAAAATTGCGTTTGACTTGGATCAAAAAGAGGATTTAATCTTGTTTCAAACCCAGAGTCAGAAACTTAAAAAAGCCTATCTGAATGTCTTTCAAGACAAAACCAATGGGTTGATCAACGATGGTGAGGATACCGATCACAAATCTCAACATGCCAATATGTTTGCACTAACTTTTGGACTGATCCCTGAAAAAGATATCCAAAACACAGTGAAATATATAGAACAAAAAAATATGTCATGCAGTGTCTATGGATCACAAATTTTACTGGAAGGGCTTTTTGATTATGGGGGAGCGAATCATGCCATAGGCCTTATGGCCGCCAAAACAGAAAGAAGTTGGTACAATATGATAAAATACGGATCAACCATTACGATGGAAGCCTGGGACAAAAGGTACAAGCCCAATTTAGATTTAAACCATGCTTGGGGTGGTGCCCCTGCCAATATCATCGTCAGAAAAATGATGGGAGTAGCCCCCTTGACCCCAGGAGCACAATACATTAAAATCCATCCCAAAATCGGAACACTCGAATTTGCATCCCTAAAAACGAGTCTTATTACAGGATCGGTTGAGGTAGAATGTCGTCAGACTGACAGTACTTATACCCTGAAGGTTAAATTGCCAGGAGGGGTTAAAGGAGATCTTTTAATTCCAGCCCTAAAGGGTGAAAAAAAACTATATATCAACGGTAAACCCACTCAAAATAAGGCAGAAAAAGGATATTTTCATTTGACGAATTTTTCCTCCGGAGATAATTTATTAGAAGTAAGGTGATTAAAATGAATCCCATTACCTCAAAATTTCTGAAAACTTATTACCTTTAAATAAAAAAATGGCAACATACGAATGCAATAACTGTGGAATGGCCGTCAACGCAAGTTGTGCCAAATGCAATCAGGCTTTGGTTGATGATCTCCTAAAATTAGACGACGGAACTGAAATTCAAATTTCCAAATGCCCCGAATGTGAAGGGAAAATCAAGTCACCCTCATGTTGTGGTGCTGAAATGGTTTGCAACAATTAATTTTTAACTTAATAAATTACCCAATGAAAAAACTTCTCATTTTAGTACTTGTAGCTACAGCTACTATGACCCAAGCACAAAACTTTAAAGGTTTGGATAAAAGTCCAATGGATCGTGTATTTTATCCTACTTCCAACCGAGAAACCGACAAGGCTATTGTCATCACTTACAGCCGACCTCAATTGAAAGGAAGAAATTTAGAGGATTTAGTTCCTACCTATGAAATCTGGAGAACTGGAGCTAATGAGGCCACAGAGGTCAGACTTTATAAATCAATAAAATTGGGGGATACCGTAATTAAAGCGGGTACATACACCATGTATTCCTTCCCCAAGGATGAGTCTACAGAAATCATTATTAATTCAGCCACTAACGTTTGGGGAGCTTATGGCTATGACAAATCAAAAGACGTTGCAAGAATTGATTTACCCGTTTCGGAATCAACCGAATACCTCGAAGCTTTTTCTTTTGCCTTTAGTGGTGAAGGAAACAATGCCGTTCTTCACGGCGGTTGGGGGAATGTAAGGGTAGAGATTCCCATTACCATTCTATAAGTCAACTGAAAAATATCAACTAAACCCCTTTTATAGGGGTTTTTTTATTCAAACACACTTCGATATAGAAGCGATTTAATCTAATTTTGACTTAGAATAAAAAATATCATGAAAGATTTAATTAGGGAATTATTTGAAGGGTTGGGACTCGGCAAAAAAGTAGCCGAAGATCTTGAGACGATTACCTTTATAATTTTAATAAGTGTATTTGCCTGCGTACTCTGGTTAATCATTAGGCGTATTCTAAGGTTGGTTTTTAGTAGAATCTCTAGGAAGACAAAATCAAAATTTGACGATTATCTCATCATCAATAAAATTCCTGAAACCCTATCTTACTTCCCGTCGCTATTCTTTTTGATCGGCTTTCTCTCCCCTGCTTTAGAATCCTTCCCGACGTTAGCTGAACTTGGTGAAACTCTTTTGAATGTTTTGGGAGCCTTTTTGAGCATTGTTTTGGTAAGAAGACTACTGAATGCAATCAAAGACTTTCTTAAAACCCTCAAAAACTTTAAAGACAAACCGATTGATAGTTACATTCAAGTTTTTATGATTTTTGTTTGGTTCGTTGGAATCATGTTTATTTTCTCCATTTTATCAGGAAAAGACATCGGCTCTTTTTTGGCAACTTTGGGGGCGCTATCAGCAGTTATACTGTTAATTTTCAAAGACAGCATATTGGGTTTTGTGGCCAGTATACAAGTTACCATCAATGATACGGTCAGAATCGGTGATTGGATCACCATGAACAGCTACAACGCCGATGGAGATGTAATAGAAATCAACCTTTCTACGGTAAAAGTTCAGAACTTTGATAATACCATTACCTCTATCCCGACCTATAAACTGGTTTCAGATTCATTTGTTAACTGGAGAGGGATGAGTGAATCTGGAGGAAGAAGAATTAAACGAGCACTGCTAATTAGGGTCTCAAGCATACATTTTGTCGATGATTTACATCTAGAAAGGCTTTTGAAAATCGAGCGAATTGCTCCCTATATCTCTCAAAGAAAAAAAGAAATCGAGGAGGAAAACAAAGTGAAAGGCTCCGATAAATCACTTTTACTCAACGGAAGAAATATGACCAACTTCGGACTCTTTAGAAGATATACTTTGGCTTATTTGCAAAATCACCCAGAAATCAATAGTGATTTGACCGTTATGGTTAGGCAACTGGCACCCACCCCTGAAGGTGTTCCGCTGGAGGTTTATGTTTTTCTAAAAGACAAAGTTTGGGTGAATTACGAACGTATTATGTCTGATATATTCGATCATCTATTGGCCGCTATCCCCTTCTTTGAACTGCAGTGTTTTGAGTATACTTCCTATACTAATTCCACTGAAAAATTAAAGCAATAAAAATTATTTTTTGGTAAATGTTTTCTCACTGATTTTCATTAATTGTAATATGTCATTTTATTAAACATATTGCTTATATCGACTTTTCTCAACTCTAATACTTGAAGATACAAGGGATAATATGACCGCCATCATGAATTTGGCCTTAGCAAATAATATTGCTGATGACAAGAACAAAAACTACTCTACAAATTGGTAATTAGACTGGTTTTGAGGCAGATCATTCTGATATAGTAGCGAGAAAATCCCTTGAATTGGTAGCTAAAGGGAATGATATTGATGATTTTATAGACACCTTCGAGATTTAGTAGCTGAGGTCGCTCACATCGTAACCCATTTCTTCATCAGCAATCATTTCATCCCTGTCAATATAGACCGAAGAAGGATAACCTTTAACCAGGTTATACTGAACATCCAAAGAATGTACCTTATCCTTTTCAGCTTGTGCTATCATATCAAATAATTGATCAATGGTTTGAATCCCCCAATGTTCCTCATCATCATAGGGGGCTCCATCAACTTTTACAACTTTTCCATTGATAACTTGAACCCTCTTTGGAAGTGTAGCCTCCCTAATACAAAAACAAGAAATTTGGAAAGTGCAGCTATACGAATCAACACCCAAGGCCTCCCATTTGTTTTTATTAAGTTCAAAATCACTTAAAGGCTCAATCTTTTCCTGACTGCATGACAACAGTAAAAAAACCAATAAAGACATCATATAAGATTTCATTTGAATCAATGGTTTAGCTTAGATTAAACTGCAAACATAATACCAACCTAGTTATTTGAAAACCTTCTGGAATCGCCAGTAGGAAACAGCTCCCAATAGGGCTACAATAACCATGGCATAGTATACAAAGCTTGGGGTAATGATTTTATCGCCACTGGCATAGGAATGCAAACCAACGAGATAGAAATTCACTCCAAAATAGGTCATTAATATGCTAGCAAAAGCAACGATACTCATGAAATTAAAAGTCCAGCTTCCTCTCAATCCAGGGACAAATCGCATATGAATCACAAAAGCATAAATCAAAATACTGATCAAAGCCCATGTCTCTTTAGGATCCCAGCCCCAATAGCGTCCCCAACTTTCATTAGCCCACATACCTCCAAGAAAATTCCCTATTGTAAGCATGATCAAACCTACGGTAAGCGAAAGCTCATTGATGATGGTCAACTCCTTAATGTTTAGATCTATTTTTGCTTTATTCTTTTTACCAGCAATGGAAATCAGAATCAAAGCAACCACGCCGATAATCATACTCAGTGCAAAAGGACCATAACTGCCCACAATTACGGCTACATGAATCATCAACCAATAACTGTCCAGTACAGGCTGTAAATTGGCAATGGAGGGATCCATCCAATTCCAATGGGCAATCATCAGAACCATCGATGACACGAAAGTAGTTGCTGCTAGGGTCAACTCAGATTTTCTCCCGAAGATTAAACCAAAGAACATGGTGGCCCATGCTACATATATCATTGATTCATAAGCATCACTCCAAGGCGCATGACCAGAGATAAACCATCGGGCTACCAGTCCTGCGGTATGTAAAAGGAAAAGAAGCAGCACACTCCCTTTTAGGAAATTGATGCTCAAATTCAAAATTTTGCCTTCCCTAAAAATTTTAAAAATCAGTAACATGAAAAGTAAAAATCCCACATATAAATACCAACTGAAAAGTTTTTTGAAAATATCGTATTGATTGTAAAGTATTTCGGCTTCAATTTTATCTTCCGAAGGCAATACAGCACCCCCAAATTTTTTCTGGAATCCTTCTAAGCTTTCCAACAAATTATCGGCTTGACTATAATCTCCATCTTCTCTTGCCAACCTTAAAGAATTGAAATATAATGGTAATATATTTTGAACATAGAGAGAATCTTTGCCTTTAAAGGAGGCTTCACTCAACTCAGGATAAGAAACCCACTTATTGGATGGGTCATCGGGAATGGGAAAAACCCTCATTACTTTTCCTTCTAAGGCTGAATACAAAAGATTGACCCTTTTGTCCACCTCAATAAAATCTTTTTGGAATTGATTGGGAACAGCAGCACGATAAGCGCCCTCTAATTGAGAGGAAATTTTGTAATTACCCTTGTTGTCAAAAAAGGAAACCAATGAGGCGTACTTTTGTTGGGTATCTACCCCAATTATTTTACGCAAGCTGTCATTGCCTCTTTTGAGATAAATAATGGGAACATTGTACCACAGAGCAGGACTTTCAATGATCGACATCATTACCTGGTCTGCGTTAAGCTCCCCGTAATGATCTCTTTTACTCACCTTTCGGAGCAGTTCGGAAGAAAAAGTATTGGCCGGTTTCATCCTTCCACCCATATCTTGAATGACCAAACTCCCAAACTTTTTTGCGTGTTTCTTGGCAATGGTATTGGCACTGACTAAGGAGTCAAAGTCAAAATTATTGGATGGGACATGATCATGGTCTTGAGCATTTAGACCCATAGAAACCACAAAAAACAGAACGGAAACGAGCGCTTTCTTTTGTTGTTTAATTTTTTCCAAGGCTTTCGATAAATCCTTGAATCTAGTTTTTCCAATAAAGAAAATACCCATCATACTCAAATAGAGAAGAATATAGCCTACATAAGTGACCCAAGTCCCCCAAAAATCGTGATTGACCGAAAGTACAGTACCTTTTTCGTCGGGATCAAATGAAGCCTGAAAAAAACGAAATCCTTTGTGATCCAAAACATGATTCATGTAGATGTCATAATCAAAAGCCTTTTTTTCTTCGACAGTAATTCTGGACATAAAGGAGGAATAACTTTTGTCTGTACCGGGATATTTTTCTGCGATAAAGTCATTGAGGCGAATGGCAAAAGGCAACTCTAACTTTTTGGATCCAAATTTGAAATAAAAGTCCAATCCTCCAACACTTATTTTTTTCATATTATTGGCGATTCCTTTGCCCCCCAAAACAGTGATAGATGAATTTTCTCCATTTGAAACCACATTGAGCTTTAAGGCATCTTGAACCCCAGGAGCTCCTTCCTCAGACTTAACCCAATCAAATTTTCCTCTCAAGGGCGGTTCTGGAATGACAAACTGAAAACCTTTGAGGTTATAGAGAGATCTTAACTGCAACTCCTGTTCTTCCCCATTCTGAACAGTACCTGTTTGTTGATCGGCCATTCTGAGGTAAGTTCCATCAAAAGGGGTTGTGATGTAATGCAAGCCTGCTTCGGAGCGAATGTTCACAGCACCAGCAATAGGATTGTTTAAAGTAAAAAGGATATTGTGTATGTTGGCCACTTCGCCCTCTTTAAGGGGATGGTCATGGCGGGTGCCATCAGAAGATTCCACAATTTTAATATAGCGATCTCCACTGTCATCTATGACCAACTGTTCGCTGACATCTTCAGAATAATTTTGAAATTTTATGGCGAAAGCTTGACCGTTGAATTCATTTTCCCACTCAAATTTATTATTTACATGCTCAGAAAAAAGAAAGTCTTTTTCCAAAGTTTTACGTTGTGGAACGCCCTGAATCTCTCCCTCGACAAAAACAGTTAAATAAGTTTTATCGGACAAAAAGCTATTGGATGAAGCTCCTTCTCGAATGGGCATCACCCCTTCGTATCCAAAATATCTGGTAATGAAAGCTCCAAAAATAATTAAGATAAAAGACAAATGAATCATCAGTATGGCCCATTTCTCCTTTCTTAACAATCTGTATTTGAAAATATTTCCGGAAAAATTAACTATAAAAAGGCCCAAAATCAATTCAAACCACCAAGCATTATACACCCATATTTTGGCGGTATCAGTACTATACCAGCTTTCTATAAATGTACCAAATGCCATTGCAGTGGAAAAGGCGATGAACAACATGGCCATTAACTGGTTAGAAAATAAGTATTTGTAGATTCTTTCTTTCATCTCACCTCATCAATAGATGTACAAAGATACCTGTTGAAATTTAATTATAGCAACTTCAAAAGGTTAAATTAAACACCAAAAGAATCGTTTCAATCAAGAACGCAAACAACAATACTTTAAATAAACTTTCTTTTTGGAATTGTCCCAACAATACCGCCAAATAGCTCATGGCAGCTGCTAAACAAAGAAACATTTGAAAAGAATTTAAAGGGGAATTACCCTTGATTGCAATATAGTAAACTGCTGCAGAGCCCAAACAAGCCAATACGATAATTGAGGTCGGAATTAACAAATAGAATTTGGAAAAAAATAATTGACGAAAAGCACTAATAATATTCATGACAATAAGATTTAGGTTATATAAAATTAGAGAAATAACTTTATGTATTTTTGAAACATGACAAAAATTGTGCTACTTGGAGCAGGTCATTTGGCTGTTCATTTTTACGAGCAATTTACCGCATGTCCTAAAGTTCATTTGATTCAATGGTACAACCGATCTATTCAGAAAATTTATTTTGCAAAAGAGCAAATTAAAATCACTGATCAAATTAACGAATTGGAAGATGCGGATCTATATTTACTCTGTGTAAAAGACGAGGCCATAGAGCCCCTGAGCGAAAAGATCAAGACCCGTGGGCTGGTGGTTCATTGCGCTGGGGGTATCTCCATCGATCAACTAAAAGGCACCTTCAGAAAAGGAGTTTTCTACCCTATTCAAAGTTTTACCAAAGAAAGATTTTTAAGTTTTGACCAACTTCCTTTTTGTGTAGAAGCTTTGGAAAAAAAAGACCAGCAACTTTTGTGTGAATTCGCCAAACAGTTGGGAGGAATCCCGCATTTAATCGATACAGAAAAAAGAGCCCAAATACACATGATTGCAGTATGGGTTAATAATTTCAGCAACCACATGCTGGATTTAGGAAATGATTTATCCCAAAAGCATCAAATCCCTTTCGAGATGTTCCGTCCTTTGATAGAAGAGACTTTTCAAAAAGCTATGAGTATGGGACCCCAAAAGACCCAAACTGGCCCCGCATTAAGACAGGATCTTAAAACCATAGAAAAGCACCTCGATCTGATAACAGACCAAGACATTAAAAAACTATACTTAAATTTATCTACTTCAATCCAAAAAAAACATGAGCAGTAAAAACTATAAATTACTACTGAATAAAATCACCACCTTTGTTTTTGATGTCGATGGGGTATTGACCAATGGTAAAATATTAGTAACTACCGAAGGAGAAATGTATCGTGAGATGAATACTCGAGATGGTTTTGCACTCAAGTATGCCTTGCTCAAAGGTTTTAATATTGGTATTATTTCTGGCGGTACAAACCAAGGGGTAAAAAAGAGACTTGAAAACCTAGGGGTCAATAAAGTATATTTAGGGATTCATGAAAAAGACATTGCTTTAGATGACTTTATCAATACCTATAATATCAATCCAGACGAGGTGCTATATATGGGAGATGATGTTCCAGATATGCCTGTCATGGAAAAAGTAGGAGTAGCAACTTGTCCACAAGATGCTGTCCCTGATGTCAAAAGGATCGCTGACTATGTCTCGCACAAAAACGGAGGAGACGGATGTGTAAGGGAAATCGTAGAACAAGTGATGAGGGTTCAAAATAAGTGGATGTTTTCTGAAAACACAAATCCCTAATTTCCATTATGATTGATCTCAATGGTTTTGAAATAATTCTAGCCTCGGGCTCTCCACGAAGAAAGGCTTTTTTGGAAAGTTTGAAAATTCCTTTTTCCATCAAGACTTTTTCAGTCGATGAGACTTTCCCACCCCAACTTCAAGGAAAAGAAATCGCTCAATACATTGTCCAACAAAAAAACGCTCCTTTTACAGAAATAATTCAAGACCGTCAAATCGTCATCACTGCAGACACCATCGTTTGGTGTGAAAATCGATATTTGGGAAAACCCGAAAATAAAAAAGTAGCCAAAGAAATGTTGACGTTTCTATCTGGGAAATCGCACGAGGTCATTACCTCAGTAGGCTTTTTCACCAGTCGAAATTTTGAAATGATAACGGAGACCACTAAAGTTTTTTTTAAAGACTTAACAAATCAAGAAATCGATTATTATATAGAGGAATCATCTCCACTCGACAAAGCAGGAGCATACGGTATTCAGGAATGGATAGGAGCCATAGGAATTACCCAGATTGAGGGAAGTTATACCAATGTAGTGGGGTTGCCTTTAGCGCAAGTGAAAGAAAAAATTGAGATAATGATTCAAGAATAGATTAACTTGACTAAAATTTGATTTTCTAAAATTCACAAAATGGTTGGGAGAATTTCAACATCAATGATCAAAAGGCTGAATGGGTTAAAAGGGATAATCTTATCAGTACTTATACTTTTCGTTGTAACATTAAAGGCGCAATCCTCTTCAGATGTATACAAACAACTCAAGAAGTTAAACTTTTTGGGCTCAGTACTCTATCTGGCTGCTCATCCCGATGATGAAAATACTCGAGTGATCTCCTATTTTTCCAATCATGTATTGGCCCGAACAGCATATTTGTCTATGACCCGAGGAGATGGTGGTCAGAATCTTATAGGAGCAGAGCTTAGAGAAGCTTTGGGATTGATCCGAACACAAGAACTCTTGGCGGCTCGAAAAATTGACGGTGGCTCACAGTTTTTTACCATGGCCAATGATTTTGGATACTCCAAAAATCCTGACGAAACCCTTTCCATTTGGGACAGAAAACAGGTTTTGGATCAAACCAAAGCCAGAATTCAAGAATTCAAGCCCGACATCATCATCAACCGCTTTAATAGCCAAAGTGCTGGTAGAACCCACGGCCACCACACTGCCTCGGCCATGATCAGTGAATGGGCCTTTGACCAACTGAATGCTGATCAAAATGCTTGGCACCCTAAACGTCTGTTCCACAATACCTCATGGTATTTTTATGGGAGTAAAGAAAATTTCGAAAAAGCCAACAAAAGAGGGATGCTTGCCATTGATATGGGAGTTTTTGATCCACTATCGGGAAAAACCAATTCACAAATAGCTGCGCTAAGCAGAAGCCAACACAAATCTCAGGGCTTTGGAAGTGCTCCGGCTTTGGGGGAAAGATCTGAATATTTGGAGTTGGTCAAGGGAAAAGAACTGACCCAAAACGACCCATTTGATGGTATCAATACCCAGTGGTCGAGGGTAAAAGGAGGAACAGTCATTGGAAAAGCAATCGATAAAATCATTGATGATTTTGATTTCTCTGCTCCCCACAAAAGTGTGATTCCTTTACTCGAAGTCAAATCAATGATCAACCTTCTGGAAAACAATCATTGGAGAAATGTAAAAACAGATGAAATCAACACCCTAATCCTCAACTGTCTGGGAATAGAGTTGCAACTCAATGCCCAAATCCCATACGGAGTGATGGGGGAAAATCTCCAGATCAAATTCTTGGTCAACAATCCCAGTCCCTTAGCTGTAAGTTTAAATCAAATACAATGGAAAGACCAATCGCATGATTTAAACGAAATTCTTGAAACCAATCAACTGTACAGTAAAAGTTTTGATACCAAAGTAGAGGGTGAGATCAGCAGTCCATATTGGCTTACCCAAAAAGGGAGCCAGGGGATGTATATCACTGACAAATCAGCATGGATAGGAGCTGCAAAAAGTCCTACTGCCTTCCAAGCAAGACTTCACATGACAATTGAAGGAAAAAAGTTAATGATAAACTTACCGCTCGAATTCAGAAAAACTGACCCTGTAAGAGGAGAAGTAATCACCCCGTTCCACATCCTACCTGAAGCTACACTTCAACTTGAAGCTCCTGTCTTTCTTTTTGCTACCGATCAAAGTCGCAAGGTAAAAGTAAGTGTCAAAAATCTGGGCCCTGCTGTGGCGGGAACATTAGAATTGGAAACCCCGAAATCATGGGAGGTGAGCCCCAAATCTATTGAGGTATCCATATCGGGTAAAGGAAATGAAAACGATTATTATTTTGATATTAAAGCTCCTTCAGAGACAACGGTAGGCCAATTAAAACCCCTCCTTCTAACCCAATCAAAAAAACTCCAAGCCACCCTTCAAGAAATAGCATACGACCACATTCCAAAACAATTTCTTATCTCCCCCGCTGCATCCAAAGTGGTGGCCTTAAGTTTAAAAACAGGCCTACAAAAAGTAGCTTATATCGAAGGTGCAGGAGACAATATTCCTCAGAGTTTGACTCCCTTGGGAATCGAAGTAGAAATGTTGAAAGCCAAGAATATTACCCTTGAAAAACTAAACCCCTTTGATGCAGTGGTCGTTGGGATTAGAGCCTTCAATGTCGAAGAGGCTTTGGCCTATAAAAATAAAATCCTTTGGAAATATGTTGCCGCTGGAGGCAACCTTTTAATTCAATACAACACCAGTAGAAGGTTAAAGACCACGGAATTGACACCTCTGAAATTAAACCTTTCTCGTGATCGTGTATCCAATGAAAAAGCTGAGGTCCAAATCATCAATCCAAAACATCCGATTTTGAATCATCCCAATAAAATTACATCCCAAGATTTTGAAGGCTGGGTTCAGGAAAGGGGGTTGTATTTTCCCAATCAATGGGATGCGCAATTCACCCCTTTGTTACAAATGAATGATGCCGGGGAATCTCCCAAAAAAGGATCACTACTGGTTGCGCCTTATGGGAAAGGCAGGATCGTTTATACTGGCCTAAGTTTTTTCCGGCAACTACCTGCAGGTGTCCCCGGAGCCTATCGGTTGTTTTTTAACCTTATTGCAAAACCATGAAAAAAGAACTGCCTAAAGTTTATTGGATATTGCTGTCAACCCAATTGGTTTATTGGGGCTTGTTTTATCTGTTTATGAATAATTTTAGTTGATGGAACTGATAGATTGGGCCATAATGAGTCTCACCCTCCTATTCATTATTGTATATGGGGTCTGGAAAAACAACTCACACAAAAATATTGAAGATTATATCCGTGGAGGGAATAAAGCGACCTGGTTTACGGTAGGTCTTTCGGTCATGGCCACCCAAGCCAGTGCGATAACCTTTTTGTCCACCCCCGGACAAGCCTTCAACGACGGGATGGGATTTGTGCAGTTCTATTTTGGATTGCCTTTTGCGATGATCATCATTTGTTTGTTTTTTCTTCCAGTTTATCACAAACTCAAAGTTTTTACCGCTTATGAATTTTTAGAAAAACGTTTTGATCTTAAAACCCGAACCCTAACCGCTGCCTTGTTCCTTGTCCAACGAGGACTGGCTGCGGGAATTACCATTTATGCCCCCGCCATCATACTGAGTGTAGTATTGGGTTGGAATCTAAAATTACTGGTTGTGGTGATCGGCTTATTGGTGGTCTTTTACACTTTAATCGGAGGAACACAGGCCGTCAATGTCACCCAAAAACAACAGATGATTATTATTTTTTCGGGTATGGTGGCTGCTTTTATTTTTATCGTAAAAGCCCTGCCCGAAAACCTATCATTTTCCAACGCCCTTCATGTGGCGGGTTTAAACGGAAAGCTCAACGTACTGGACTTTAGTATTGACCCTAACAGTCGTTATACCTTTTGGAGTGGTATCACCGGCGGGCTATTTTTGGCCCTCTCCTACTTTGGTACCGATCAAAGTCAGGTGCAACGCTACCTTTCCGGGAAATCCTTGGCCGAGAGTCAAAGGGGACTGATTATGAATGGTTTTCTAAAAATTCCCATGCAGTTTTTCATCTTATTGACGGGAGTATTGGTCTTTGTCTTTTTTCAATTCGAAAAGGCACCCTTGCATTTCAATCCCTACGCTTCAGAAAAAATAAAAACCACCGAAGGGAGTGAACAATTTGAGGCCTTGGAAGTGGCCAACGATATCATTCATCAAGAAAAACAAAAACAACTCCAAAAAGAAGATTTTTTCTCCAACAAGGCTTCCCAAAAAAAATACCTCCAACTGGAAAATCAAGCTCAAATCAATCGAGCCGAGGCCAAAAAAATCATGGAAGTCAATCAACCTCAAATTGAATCCAATGACAAGGACTATGTCTTTATCTATTTCATTCTAAACTATCTACCACAAGGCTTGATAGGACTACTGCTCGCCGTCATCCTCTCCGCAGCTATGAGCTCTTCAGCTTCTGAGATCAACGCCCTTTCTGCCACCACTGTGGTTGATTTGTACCAACGTTTTCACAACACAGAAAACGAGAAACATTATGTATGGGCAGGCAAAGGGTTCACACTGCTTTGGGGCATCATTGCCATTGCCTTTGCTCTAGTAGGTAACCTCTTTGAAAACCTGATCCAATTGGTCAATATCATCGGTTCCTTGTTTTACGGTACCATTTTGGGCATTTTCCTGATCGCCATTTTTCTAAAATCCATTCGGGCTAACGCAGTCTTCTATGCAGCACTCCTAACGGAAATTATTGTACTTATCATCTATAGCCAAGAGTGGGTCAGTTTCCTTTGGCTGAATGTAATCGGGGCTGTTACTTGTGTTATCATCGCCCAACTTTTTCAAAGGATCATCAAATAATCAATGAACTTTTAATTACTCCATTCCGCAATGGAGGCCTTATTCATAATTACATAATCTTTATTACCTGCTTTTTCGGCCAAGGCTAAAGATTTTTTTACCGCTTTTAGTGCTGCATCTTTATCATTGCGTTCGGCCAGTATCAAAGCATACTGACGATACATCCAATAGGCTGGTTTTTCACGCATCTCTAAGGCCGTTTCCATCCAGGATTGTGCTTTTTTGAGGTCTTTATTTTCTTGAAGATAATACACCGCTGCCTGATAATAGTCTCCCGCCTTGGGTTCTCCAGATAGGGTTTTGTCAATGCTTTCTTGGGCTTTGGATTCTGTGGGGACAACTATGGAGATGGGTACCAAAGTATGTTCCCAAATCAAAACCAGAGTAGCACTATTACTTTGTAAATTAGTTAATGAAATGGTAAAAGTTTCTATCATAGGATCAAAATAAACGGAGGAAGCACTCACCGTTAATGCCACTTGATCCTCCTCCCAATTGCTAGAAGCATCCCCTAAATCATTTTTTTTGTAAAAATAAACTTGCCATTGATTGGCAGAAGGTCGGGTATAAAGGGCGTATTTTCCTGCTGCCAAAGTTTGGCCTTCAATAATTACTGGATCAGAAAAAGAAATAGTAGTGTTTTTGTTGGCACCTGTTCTCCAAATGTCTCCATAACGAACCAAACCGTCCATTACCTTTCTTCCTCGAGCCGAAGGTCTCGAATAATCAATTTCAATCTGAGTTAATCCAACTTGTTGAGTGATACTGGAGCGGGGACTCGGTTGAGGGGTTGTTACTTGCGCATAGGCACTCACAACTAAGAAATTGAAAAGTAAAAAATAAGTAAGTCTCATGATATTTTTTTTCCAAATTTAAAAAACCCAATCCAATTATAAGATTTTTTTAAATGTTTATATATTGTTTAATATTTTTGACAAATAGTTAAACATTTTGTACCTTTGGGGAAGAGATAATTTATGAAAATATATCGATTTCAAGAGATTCAACAGTTGCCCATCAACATGGATCGGGCATGGAAGTTTCTCAGTGACCCAAAAAATCTAAAAATCATAACTCCCGATTATATGGGGTTTGAAATCTTGGGAGGGGACGAAAGAATGATGTATCCAGGCCAGATTATTAAGTACATCGTCACCCCACTAATGGGTATTCCTACCCAATGGGTTACCGAAATCACCCACGTCAAGGAAGGGGAGTATTTTGTAGACGAACAAAGGTATGGCCCCTATGATTTGTGGCACCATAAACACTTTATTCGTCCCATAGAAAATGGGGTAGAGATGGAAGATATTATTGACTATAAGATACCTTTTGGCCTATTGGGCCAAATGGTTCACCCAATAATCGTAAAGCCCAAACTAAAAGAAATATTTGAATACCGACAAAAGAAATTGACAGAGTTGTTCGGAACATATCAAAACTAGAATGAGAAAAAATATTTTAATTATAGGAGGAAGCTCGGGAATAGGCTTGGCATTGGTGAAACAACTTCAGGCAGACCACAATATAATTGTAGCCAATCGAACCAATGAAGGTTTGGATGGGCTCTCTGTTAGTTATATTCCCTACGATGTGGAAAACGACGAACTCGATGTTTCCAGTTTACCTGAGACCCTTCACGGAATGGTCTATTGCCCTGGGACCATCAATCTCAGACCTTTCAAGGGTATCAAACCAGAAGTCTTCTCCAAAGATTTTTCAATCAATGTTTTGGGAGCGGTCAAAACACTTCAATCTGTCTTAGGACGGTTGCAAAACAGTGAGACTCCTTCCAGTGTGGTGTTTTTTAGCACTGTCGCTGTTCAGACGGGTATGCCTTTTCACACTTCTGTAGCCGCGGCCAAAGGTGCGTTAGAGGGATTATCGCGTTCTCTAGCAGCAGAATTGGCTCCTAAAATTAGGTTTAATGTTATAGCCCCCTCCTTGGTGGACACACCACTGGCTGGAAAATTTCTCAACAACGACACCAAAAAAAGCAATGCTGCAGCAAGACACCCCCTACAAAGAGTGGGACGCCCTGAAGAAATTGCTCAGATGACAGCATTTTTATTGAATGACAACAGCAGTTGGATGACTGCTCAAACACTAACTATAGACGGTGGTATTGGTTCAATTAAAAGTTAACTCTGATGGAGAAATTTTCCATTTTTTGGTTTAGAAGAGATCTCAGAATCAACGACAATAAGGGGTTTTTCGAAGCCCTAAATGGAAAAAATAAGGTGATCCCTATATTTATTTATGACTCAAAAATCATAGATAAATTGCACAAAGACGATCATCGATTGACATTTATTCAAAACGCCTTGGGTGGCATCAATAACGCTATGAAGGGGAACAGATGCACGCTAGGAATTTATCGGGGGTCTCCCGAGGCTGTTTTTGAAAAAATAATTCGGGAATTTCCCATCGAAAAAGTCATTGCCAATCGCGACTATGAGCCTTATGCGATGGAAAGAGACGAAGCGATTAAACAACTTCTCAAGGCACAAGATATTGACTTTATAACCTATAAAGATCAGGTGATTTTTGAAAGAAATGAAGTGGTCAAAGACGATGGAACCCCTTATAAAGTATACACTCCATACTCTAGGAAATGGCTGGCTAAGTATCAGGCAGAAGGGCTGGAACATTTTCCCTCAGAAGACTTATTGGATAATATTTACAACGAAAATCCATTGCCCCAAACTGATCTAAAAGAAATGGGCATGCAATCCTCATCTCTAACTCCTGTCGCATACAAATTTGATGATGAACTGATCGACCAATACGAAGCAACTCGAAATTTTCCATCCATAGACAAAACTTCTCGTCTAGGGGTTCACTTGCGTTTTGGTACCCAAAGCATCAGGAAATTAATTTCTAAAAGTGCTTCCAGAGAAAATCAAACATTTGTTAAAGAGCTTATTTGGAGAGAGTTTTTTATGCAGATATTATGGCATTTCCCACATACCGTAAATCAATGTTTTAAAAAGCAATACGACAGAATAGAGTATCGAAATAATGAGGAAGAATTTGAAAAGTGGTGTCAAGGTAAAACTGGTTATCCACTGGTTGATGCGGGCATGCGCCAATTGAACCGTACTGGCTTTATGCACAACCGAGTTCGTATGTTAACAGCCAGTTTTTTGTGCAAACATCTACTCATCGATTGGCGGTGGGGAGAGGCTTACTTTGCCGAGAAACTTTTTGATTATGAAATGTCTAGCAATATTGGCAATTGGCAATGGAGTTCAGGTTGTGGAGTCGACGCGGCACCCTATTTTAGGATTTTCAACCCTCATGAACAAATCAAGAAATTTGACAAAAGCCTAGAGTACATCAAAACGTGGGTTGAGGATTTGGAGCAGCCTACTTATCCAGAACCTATAGTAGAGCACAAATTTGCCCGAGAACGATGTTTGAAGATGTATAAATTGGCTTTGAATAATCAATGAGAGGGGTCAAAAAAGAGCATCTACCCACAAAAATTTGCCCACAATGCCTACGCCCTTTTCATTGGAGAAAGAAGTGGGAAAGAGATTGGGAAAACGTAAAATATTGCAGTAAAAAATGTCAGAAAACATAGCATCAGTTCTGGTTTGGTTTAGAAACGACTTAAGGGTAGAAGATCATCAGGGACTGCAAAAGGCATTGGTGTCTCAAAAAAGAGTGATTGCTTACTACTCTTTTTCCCCTAGACTTTTTCAACCCACTGCATGGGGATTCAAAAAAACTGAAAAATACCGAGCTCAATTTCTAATCGAGAGTGTAGCAAATCTCAAAACTGCACTGGAAGAATTAAATATTTCTCTGATCATAGACCTAAACGCCGCTGAAGACTCCTTGGCAAAGTACCTCAAAGAATACCAGGTCCAAACCGTTTATATGCAGGAGGAATGGACAGACGAAGAAAAAAAAGAAGAAATTTCAGTTGCATCAAAAGCCAGTCCATCCATCCAATGGATTCGACATTACGAGCAATTTTTATTTCATCCTGATGACCTTCCTTTTCCATGTCAACAAACGCCTGAAGTATTTGGTAATTTCAGAAGAAAATGTGAAAAAGAGGTCGCTGTAAGACCCCTTATTCCTCCATGCCAGCCTCTCGCTAAAAATAATAAAATTGAAATAGAGAATCCGCTCCCTCAACTTTCCAATTTGGGTTTGGAAAGTTTTGAAACAGATGCTCGATCTGCTTTCCCTTTTCGGGGAGGCACCCAAAATGCCATCCAACGCTTGGAGCACTACTTTTGGAAAAGTAAAAAATTGTCCTATTATAAAAACACTCGCAACGGACTATTAGGAACGGACTTCAGTTCAAAATTCTCCCCATGGTTGGCCAACGGTTCCCTTTCTCCAAAAATGATTTACTGGGAGATCAAACGCTATGAAAGTGAAATCCAAAAAAACCAATCAACCTATTGGCTCATTTTTGAGCTAATTTGGAGGGATTATTTTAAATACATCTCCCTAAAACACCAAAACAAAATCTTTCAACTCGGAGGGATTTTAGAAAAAGATTACCACTGGGATGCTGACCTAGAAAGGTTCAAGAAATGGGTCGAAGGCAGCACTTCCGAGCCTTTTGTAAATGCCAACATGATTGAACTAAAACAAACGGGATGGATGAGTAATCGGGGACGACAAAATGTGGCCAGCTATTTAGCAAAAGATATGAAGATCGACTGGCGCATTGGAGCAGCCTACTTTGAATCGCTGTTAGTGGACTATGATGTTCACAGTAATTATGGTAATTGGATGTATGTTTCAGGTGTGGGTAACGATCCTCGAGATCGAAAATTTGATATACAATGGCAAGCCGAACGATACGATGCTAAGGGAAAATATCAGAACCTCTGGCTTCAAAAAACCTTATTTTGATGAAACTCAGACTGCTGTTGGGCGATCAATTGAATTTGAGACACTCTTGGTTTGACAAGCAAGATGACAACACCCTTTACGTGCTATATGAACTGCAACAAGAGACGTCTTATGTGGTTCATCACATTCAAAAAATAGTTGCTTTTTTTACTGCCATGCGAGCCTTTGCCTCAGACCTTCAAAAACAAGGTCATAAAGTACTCTATTTTGACATTAATACTAATGCCTCAAAAAAATCACTTGAAGAAAATATCAAAGACCTCATAGCAGAAAAAAAGATTGAAAAATTCGAATATCAACTCCCCGATGAGTATCGTTTGGATCAACAACTCAAGTCCATCTGTAACAACATCGATATACCTTCAGACAGTATTGATACAGAACATTTTTTAACCACCAGAGAGGATTTAAAATCATTTTTTGAAGGTAAAAAACAACTCATCATGGAGTTTTTCTACCGCAATATGCGCAAGAAATACGATCTATTGATGATCCAAGGTCAACCCCTAGGAGGACAATGGAATTTTGACAAAAACAATCGTAAGAAATGGAAAGGCGATCCCGTTATCCCCCCACCCTACATCACTAAAAAAAAGGGAAATCAAGAAGTGTATGACTCCATCACCAAAGCCAAGATCAAATCCATAGGAACCTACGATACTAATAACTATCTTTTTCCAGCCAATAGGTCTGAAGCCTTGGAACAGTTGACCTATTTTTGTGAACACCTACTGGTTCATTTTGGAGATTATCAAGATGCCATGCATACGGCCCAACGCAATCTCTTCCATTCCAGAATTTCTTTTGCCCTCAATACCAAAATCCTAAACCCCATGGAGGTAATGAATTCAGTAATTAATCACTATCACAAAAATCCAGAAACCATTGCACTTTCACAAGTTGAAGGATTCGTTAGGCAAATATTGGGATGGCGCGAATACATGCGAGGCATATATTGGCGGGAAATGCCTGACTACAAAACTCGAAACCAACTCGAAAACTTTAATCAACTTCCCGACTTCTATTGGACGGGGAAAACTAAAATGAATTGTTTAAAAGAAAGCATTAAAGATTCTCTTGAAACTGCCTATGCCCACCACATTCAGCGATTGATGATAACTGGTAATTTTGCGTTATTGATCCAGTGCCATCCAGATGAGGTAGATGATTGGTACTTGGGCATCTATGCCGATGCAATAGAATGGGTACAACTGCCCAACACTCGTGGTATGAGTCAATGGGCCGATGGTGGTATTGTAGCAACAAAACCATACGTCTCTTCGGGCTCCTACATCCACAAAATGAGCAACTACTGTGAAGGTTGTCATTATGACCGAACTAAAAGAACTGGTGAAAATGCATGTCCTTTCAATAGTTTATACTGGAATTTTTTAGATGATAAAAGAGAGCACTTTAGTAAAAACAACCGCATGAGTATGATGTTAAGGCTTTTGGATAAAATTCCCGAACTGGAAAAAGAAGAAATAAAAAATAGAGCTTTGTCCATAATCGAAAATCCCGATGAATTCTGATTTGGAACCCATACAAATAGTCTGGTTAAAAAGGGATCTCCGACTCGAGGATCACCCTCCCCTCACCCATGCTCTAAAATCAGGACGGAGGGTACTCTTACTATTTGTGTTCGAGAAGCTATTGTTGGAAGACCCCCATTATAGCCCACGGCATATTGACTTTATCAAACAATCCATTTGCGCGCTGAATGAGCAGTTAAAAACCTTTAACAGCAAAATCTTAACGACCCAGGGACAGGTCATCAGCGCATTGGAATCTCTTTCACAAAAGTACCAAATCGAAAAAATATGGGCACATCAAGAAACAGGTGTCATGTCCACCTACCATAGAGACTTGACCCTAATCAAATGGTGCCAAAAAGAAAAAATTCCCTTTGAAGAAAAACTCCAACAAGGCGTGTTTAGAGGGTTGAAAAACCGTGTGCAATGGTTGAAGAAATGGGATGATTTGATGAATCAGCCCATACAAAAAACCCCCTTGAAAAAGGAGTCTTTGATTTCAAAAAGAGAAATTGATCGATTGTCAATAGGTTTAGATGAAACGGCACTCCAAAGCCAAAAACACGCCCTTAGACAAGCAGGGGGAACCCATAGTGCAGTCCGTTATCTCCATTCATTTTTCAAAGATCGTTACCTCTATTACCAAAAGCACATCTCCAAACCCGATCTGTCTCGCAGGAGTTGTAGTCGCCTATCACCATATCTGGCTTTTGGGAACCTTTCGATGCGACAAGTTTTACAAAAAACTGAGTATGAAACAGTAAAGGGTAATAGAAGTTTTGCACTTAAAGCTTTTGGTTCTCGCTTGCGGTGGCAATCCCACTTTATCCAAAAATTTGAAATGGAGTGCTCCATGGAATTTGAAAGCATCAACAAAGGCTATCAAAAATTGGACAAACCCATTAACAAAGAATACATTGAAGCCTGGGAAAGTGGGAAAACAGGCGTGCCTTTGGTCGATGCTTCCATGAGGTGTTTGGTCGAAACAGGCTATTTGAATTTTAGAATGCGCTCCTTGGTAGTGTCATTTTTCACCCATCACCTTTGGCAGCCCTGGCAGGCTTGCGCCCATTTTCTAGCCAAACAATTTTTGGATTTTGAGCCAGGCATTCACTACCCCCAACTGCAAATGCAAGCGGGCGTTACGGGTATTAATATGCTGAGGATATATAATCCTGTCAAAAATGGTCAAGAACACGACCCTAAAGGGCTGTTCGTAAAACAATGGTTACCGGAATTAAAGATGCTTCCCGATGAAATGGTTCATAGTCCGTGGGAACTGACTCCCATTGAAGCAAGTGTTTATGGATTCGAACTCGGTAAAACATACCCCCATCCCATTGTTGACTTACAAAAAGCCCGAAAACACGCAACCAGCTCTCTCTGGCCCTTATCCAAAAGTACAACCGTAAGAAAAGAAGGAAAGAGGATACTGGCCAGACACACCCTTGTTGATCGGAACAGTTTGATGAGATAGAGTATGCGCATAAGACATAAAAAAAGATGAAAAAGAAGATCGATTTTAAACCGGAACAAATAGACCGGATCATTGAAATGGCTTGGGAAGACCGAACACCATTTGATGCCATTCAGCTTCAGTTTGGACTCAAGGAAGAAGAAGTCATTCGAATGATGCGACGGGAAATGAAAACCAGTAGTTTTAAAATGTGGCGAGAGAGGGTTCAAGGTCGAAAAACCAAACACCTCAAACAACGAGGAATTGGGGTGGATCGTTTCAAATGCAGTCGTCAAAGGGGAATCAGTAACAACAAAGTCTCCAAAAGAAAATAGCTCAACTAAAAATCAATACCTTACCTCTACATTCATACCCACACTGGCAGCGCCCACTTTGACCCATGTTCCCTGACTGACTTCGCGGGCGATCAAAGGGGATCCAAAAAAACCACCGGAAAAAAAGAGGTTTCCGGGTCCCAAATCCTCTATCCATTCGATCGCAACAAAAAAGTCTTCATCAATGACAATTTCATAAGGATTCAAATCTTTAGTCACAATGCCAGAATCAATATCGGTTTCGATGATGATATTTTCTTTAAGTAAAGTCTCATTGGGCAATCCGTTTTTGAGATTATAAAAATTGAGTCGAAATCGCAATGGGAAAAAATCGTTTTGAACGATAGAAATATTGAATTTTTTGAGGATCATGGGACGTTTTCTTTGACGAACCACAAATCCCATTTCATTTCCCAACCGGTTGGTGGTAAAAGCCGCATAGATCATCTGCGACCTAGTTTTGTTACCCAATATTTTGGTTTCAAATTTTGTTCTTTGGGAGCTGACTACCACCTCATCCAAGGCCGTGGTTTCCTCGGACATGGAGACAGAGAAAACATCTTGATCTAAATAATCATTAAGTGAATATTCTTGGGTTTGGAAACCGATCATAGAAAAACGCAGGCGCGCCGACCCATCCACTCCAGAGGGCACATCGAATTCAAAAAATCCTTGTTCATCAGATATCGTTCCCAGATTGAGATCGACCAAACCGACGTTTACATAAGGCAGTGGCAGTTCGCTATCAGCATCAATTATTTGACCTGCAACTGAGGTCTGTCCAAAGCCAAAAAGCGGGAGAATAAAAAAAGGGAGTAGGAGGAAAAAAGACTTATACATGGGGGTAAGTAAAAGCTATTTAGGAATCAATGCGTTCTATTTTGGCACCTATTTTTTGAAGTCGTTGGACAATATTTTCATAACCACGATCGATTTGCTCGATATTAAAAATGGTACTCATTCCTTTTGCCGAGAGTGCTGCAATCAATAGGGAAATTCCTGCTCTGATGTCGGGCGAGGTCATCACCGTAGACTTTAGTTGGGATTTAAAGTCATGGCCAATAACGGTTGCACGGTGGGGATCACACAAAATAATTTTAGCACCCATATCAATAAGTTTATCGACAAAAAACAAACGGCTTTCGAACATTTTTTGATGGATCAATACACTTCCTCGGGCTTGGGTGGCTACTACCAATACAATGCTGAGCAGGTCGGGAGTAAAACCAGGCCAAGGGGCATCCGCAATGGTCAATATTGAACCATCTATATAATTTTGAATCTCATAGCCATTTTCATGGGAAGGAATAAAAATATCATCGCCTTTTCTTTCAAGCTTTATGCCGAGTTTTGAGAAGACATTGGGGATTTGACCCAAGTCATCCCAACTGACGTTTTGAATGGTGATTTCGCTTTTGGTCATCGCTGCCAATCCAATCCAACTGCCTATTTCAACCATATCGGGCAATATGCTGTGTTCTGTTCCTGACAAAGAGCTTACTCCTTCAATAGAGAGTAGATTGGAGCCTACACCCGAAATTTTAGCCCCCATACTGTTCAACATTTTACACAATTGTTGTAGATAGGGTTCGCAGGCAGCATTATAGATAGTGGTGGTTCCTTTGGCCAAAACAGCAGCCATTACAATATTGGCCGTTCCAGTTACAGAAGCTTCTTCCAACAAGAGATTCTGTCCCAGGAGTTGGTCAGCGGTTACCGTGTAAAAATAGTCTTCTTTACTATATTTAAAGTGAGCACCCAATAGTTTAAGACCTTCAAAATGGGTATCCAACCTTCTTCTTCCTATCTTGTCTCCACCCGGACGGGGAATTGATCCCTTTCCGTACTTTGACAACATGGGGCCCACAAGCATGACCGAACCTCTTAGTTGCTTTGCATCAGTTTTATATTCTTGGGTATCTAGAAAATTGAGATCAATAGCTTCGGCATTAAAAGCATACTTTCCTTTCTCAAGGAATGTTACTTTTACTCCCATTTTTTTGAGTAGTCCTATAAGTTTGTTGACATCAACAATATCGGGAATATTGGAAATAGTAACAGTTTCTTCTGTGAGCAAAACTGCACACAAAATTTGCAAAGCTTCGTTTTTTGCCCCTTGAGGGGTAATATTACCTTTTAGACGATGACCTCCTTCAATTTGAAAACTACCCATTAAAGCTGTAAATTAATATCTTTTACGACCGTTGTTTCTTTTATTCCGCTGTTTTTGATTGCTTTTGGAACCATTGCCGTTTTTGGATCGAATTTTAAGAAATTCGGAGGAGTCGGTCAATGGTAGATCCTCTTCTCTCACCTTTAGATTGTTGTCTGACAATTCCTTTAAGTGATTGAGAATGACCTCGTCCTCAACCGTATCTTTATTCCAGTTGAGAAAACATTTTTTCATATGATTGGCAATGTTGTAAACCAGCGCATATTTGAGGTCTCCCTCTTCCCAGTTCATTGCCACATTAATCATACTTTTAATGTTATTGCCGTAAAATCGATATTTGGGATTTCTTTGGGGATATGCCAAACGGTCAGGCTTCTGTGCCAAAACCTCTTTTTGGGGTTTCTCATAAGGACTGTCAACATCCAACTCAAAATCGGACATGATAAAAAGCTGATCCCATATTTTATGCTGAAAATCAGGAACATCACGCAAATGGGGATTCATATTACCCATAATCCCGATGACCGCACTAGCCATTTTATTGCGCTCTTCTCGGTCTTGAGTTTCCATGATTTGGTTGATCATAATTTGAACATGTCTGCCATACTCAGGAATGATCAACTGAGTTCTTTTGGTATTGTATTGTAATGTTTCCATGAAGGGAAATTATTTATCTTAAGTGAAGTTGGAAAAGCGCAATTTACTAAAATTCATATAATCCACTATTCAATTGCATAATTAATTACAAAATGATAACCCCCTTAAACTCAGAAGCTTTTTTATAAATAGCGATTACTTGCATTGGGGATTTCATCTCAATAGTTATGGTGAGGCTTTGAAACTTATTTTTAGAAGAATTGACCAATGAAACACCCTCAGTAGGATTGTTGAATAAATCCTTGAGTTTATCGATTTGATGGCTGTCCGACTTTACAATAAATTTGAACATGTACAGACCTGGCCAGTTTTGTGATTCCTCCAATTGTTTTTGGAATCTTTCGTAAAAATCATCAGGTTTTTCCTTTGAATTCATCAAGGAATATTATTTTGTACAAATATAGTCGATATCTCTATTATTTAAGAAGTACTGATGCCTCTGTTTGAAAATAAAAAAATAGTAATTAGCGGCGGACCAGGAAGTGGAAAAACCACCTTGGTCAATTTGTTGCGTAATAGGGGATACAAATGCGTTGACGAATTTTCGAGAACTCTCATCGAAAATGCCCAAAAAAAAGGGGAAAATAATATTTTTAATACTCAGCCTCTCTATTTTAGTAAGGAAGTCTGGAAAGTAAGAAAGAAACAATATGAAAAAAACATATCAGGAATCAACAAAACACAAAATCTATATGTGTTCTTCGATAGAGCTTTGCACGATGTTGTAGCTTATTTGGATTACATTGGAGTATCCTATGATCCCCATCAGTTTGACCCATCAGCTTTTCCTTATGACATGGCCATGCTCCTTCCCCCCTGGGAAGCCATTTATACCAAAGACAATGAACGAAAGGAAGATTTTGAGGAAGCTGAAAAACTCTATTTTTACATCAAAAAAACCTATCAAAAATATAATATTCCCATTGTTGAAATTCCTTTTGAAAGCCCAGAGGCAAGGATTTCGACCCTACTCGATTACTTGAATCATGGATAAAATGCTTGATTATTTAAAGCAATATTGGAAAAGCAACTCCTTTAGACCACTACAAGAGGAAGTGATCCAACATTATCTCAAGGGAAAAGACACTCTAGTATTGATGCCCACTGGAGGTGGAAAATCCGTTTGTTATCAGCTCCCTGCCTTGCTTAAGGAGGGGCAAACTCTGGTGATTTCACCTCTGATTTCGCTAATGCAAGATCAGGTGAATCAGCTCAACCAACGTGGGATAAAATCGATGTTTTTTGAGAGTCAGGGGGGTAAAAATGATATCTATCGTCAATTGGAAAATGCCCGTAACGGCAATTTTAAATTGATTTACTCTTCTCCCGAAAGATTGACCAGCGCGGAATTTCTAAATCAAATCGAAAAATTACCCCTTAATGGAATTGCCATTGATGAGGCGCATTGTATTTCGGAATGGGGACACGATTTTAGACCTGCCTTCAGGCTCATAAAAAATTTACGACCCTTGTTTCCCCATATCCCCTTTATGGCCCTTACAGCAACCGCTACTCCAAAAGTGTTAAAAGACATCAACTCGGCGCTAGGTTTGATCCATCCCAAAATCTTCAGTACCTCATTCGAAAGAAAAAACATACACTACGAAGTACGGCAGGTAGAGGATAAAATGGGAACACTAAAAAAGCTACTGATCTCCTCCCCGAGCGAATCGGTCATCATCTATTGTCGTTCGCGTTCCAAAACAGAACACACTGCCCAACAACTCCAAAGATGGGGTCTAAAAGCGGGGTTTTATCACGGTGGTTTAGAGGCGCGTCAAAAAAAACAAATGCTCGAAGATTGGAAAACCGAAGTCCAGCCCATTATGGTGGCCACCAGTGCTTTCGGGATGGGTATTGACAAAAGTAACGTCAGGAAAATCGTTCACTTGATCATGTCAGAAAGTATGGAATCGTACTATCAAGAAACAGGAAGAGCCGGAAGGGATGGCCTTCCTTCGGAAGCTGTTCTTTTGGTTCATCCTTCTGATAAAGACCGATTAGAAAATCAGTTTCTGAGTCATCTTCCAACCACAGAAGATATCAAACGGTTTTTCAAAAAACTTTGTGACTATCTTCATATCGCCCTCGGTGAGGGTGAAGGAGAGGAATACAAACTCAACTTCAAAAACTTTTGCGCTGCCTATCAGTTCAACCCGAAAAAGGCTCAGCATTGTTTTGGAATATTGGACAGAGAAGGAGTTTTGGAAATGCAATACATGCATGAAACCCAAACCCATTTAAGGATCAAATGCAGCCCCTCCGAAGCACTTAAAAGAACAGAACAGGGAGACGATGCCGCTCGAATACTTCAATTTTTGATGCGCACTTATGAAGAACTTTTTAGAAAAGAAAAGAAAATCAATCTTGGACAGCTCGTTGACCTTCTGGGATTGGGTTTTGATAAAATTCAAAAGCATCTGAGTTTGATGAATAAAGAAAATGTTCTGGAGTATCAACAGTCAAATACAGACATCAAACTCTACTGGAAAGTTCCACGCGAAGACCGATACACCCTAAATCCTTTTCTCAAAAGAATCAGAGTACACAATCAGCTAAAAGCCGATAAAATAGCTTATATGCTGGACTATGCCTTTGAAAAAGCCGAATGCAAACGCAATAAAATATTGCGGTATTTCGGAGAAAAAAAATCGGATAACTGTAATCAATGTAGTGCAAAAAGTTGTCATAAAAACAGTGAGCCGAATACAGAGGTGGAAACAAAAATCAAAAAAATTTTAGAGCAAGAAGCCCAAAGTGCATATCAAATAGGTTTAAAAATAGAAACATCAAACGATTCCATTGTGATAGCTTTGCACGATATGATGGAAGATAACATTATAGGTTTGAATGAAATAAATCAATTTTACCTGAAATGAGTAAAAAAATAATTTTTTTTGGTACTCCTCCTTTCGCAGTTAAGTGTTTGGAGAAAATCGTTGAGGAAGAATTCAATATCGTTGCTGTGGTGACCGCACCAGATCGGCCTGCAGGTAGGGGCAGACAAATAAAAACCTCTGCGGTAAAACAGTTTGCTGAGACCCAAAATATACCCATTTTACAACCGACCAACCTCAAAGACCTACAATTTATTGAACAATTGAAGGCGTTGGAGCCAGACTTGATGATCGTGGTTGCTTTTCGGATGCTTCCTAAGAGGATATGGTCAATTCCTTCGCTGGGAACATTTAATCTTCACGCCTCCTTGTTGCCCGACTACAGGGGTGCTGCTCCCATCAATTGGGCAATCATCAATCAAGAAAAGTACAGTGGTGTCACTTCCTTTTTTATTAATGAAGAAATTGATACAGGAGCCATTCTCTTGCAGGAAAAAGTAGAAATTGAGGAACAAGAAACCGCAGGTAGCCTTCACGATAAACTGGCTGAAAAGGGAAGTGCACTGATCTGTAAAACCATCAAAGGAATTCTTGAGGGAACCATAAGTCCGCAAAAACAAGAAATCAAGGGAACGGAAAAAGCTGCGCCCAAACTCAATAAAGAAAATGTTTTTATCGATTGGGATCAACCTCTTGAGGCCATACAGGCAAAAATAAAGGGCTTGTCCCCCTACCCTGGTGCAAGATTTAATTGGATCGAAGAAAATAAAACGGCAGTCATCAAAATCTTTGAGGCAGAAATCGTTAAAGAAAATCATCCGTTTGAACCGAAACAAGTCATCATTGAAGACAAAACAATACGGGTCGCACACCCCACTGGCTTTATCAATTGCAAGGTATTACAGTTTCCCAACAAAAAACAAATGAGTGTCATTGATCTATTAAATGGCAGTTCATTTTCCAACAAAGTAGAAGTTTCTTGAGTTCAAACCCCTCCATTATCAACAAATATTGGTTTTTATTAACAATAATGCGCATTTCAGCTGTTTTTTCATTGGTCTTTAGGGAAAGCGTATAAATTTGTGTTTATAAAAATTAACTTTTAAGATTATGAACAAATCAGAATTAATTGATGCTATGGCGGCAGATGCTGGCATCTCCAAGGCGGCTGCAAAAGCAGCGCTAGAATCATTAATTGGTAGTGTTGGTAAAACACTAAAAGGAGGAGGACGCGTTTCCCTAGTTGGATTTGGGTCTTGGTCTGTTTCCAAGAGAGCTGCAAGAGAAGGTAGAAACCCTCAAACTGGAGCCACTATTAAAATTGCTGCCAAAAATGTTGTTAAGTTTAAAGCTGGTGCTGAATTATCTGGCTCTGTCAACTAAACATTTAAGCCCAAAAACAAATAAAGCTTCCCCTTTGGGAGGCTTTTTTTTTGGGTATAAATCATTAATTGACTAAATTAAAATTCGAAAACCTACACTTTTACAATTAATGGATTCAGGAAAACTACTTATTGCAGAACCTTCAATATTTGAAGATCAAAATTTTCACCGATCTATTGTGATTATGGTTGAAAAAAAAACCACGGGTTTTCTCGGCTTTATCATCAATAAGCCCTTAAGCTATGAAATCAAGGATATTCTACCCGAAATTCAAATAAATTTCCCACTCTATAATGGAGGACCAGTGGAACAAGACAACTTGTTTTTTATCCATAATGCTGGACATTTGATCCCCGGGAGCATTAAAATTGACGACAAACTATTTTGGGGTGGTGATTTTGAAAAAGTCTTGGCATTGGTCAATGATGGCGTGCTCAGTCAAAAGGACATTCGATTCTTCTTGGGCTATTCAGGCTGGAGCAATAATCAGTTGAAACAAGAAATCGAAGCCAACTCTTGGGTAGTCGTAGAAAATTCATTTGAGGCCAACATTTTATCTCACCAAACAGAGGGTTTGTGGAAAGATCAAATGAAGGCTCTTGGAGGCAAGTATGTTATTTGGTCCAATACCCCCGAGAACCCATATCACAACTGATTTTTCAAGTAATCCAAGAATTGCAGGCGCAAAGAAACTGACTTTTCTTTACCGAATTTTTTCTTCCTAAATTGTCCGATGTGGAGGAAACCATATGCTGAGGAAATCAAGAACACCTCTTCGGCTTGTTGGATTGAAAATACAGCTATCTCGGTTTCGAATTGCTGGATTTCACTTTCCTTTTTTAGAAATTCTATAAAAGCATTTCGTATTACAGTATTGGCCGTTCCCTCCGAAAGTGCTGGAGTTTGAATCCCATCGGGTTGAATCAGAAAAACAGCCCCATGGGTACTCTCCACCAATCTTTTGTGATCGTTAAGGAGCAATGCTGCTCCAAATCCATTTTCATAGGCAAATACTTCACCCAATTGACGTAAAGAAGCATTGGTTTGAAAAAGATTGGAATAAGCGCTGGCAAAGACATAATGATCTTTGTATAAGGTCAAGTCTAGCGTCTTATTTTCCCAAGTAGATTCATTCCCTTGCATTAAAAAACAAATCGGACTAACTGCTTCCTCTTGTGTTGGTGGTTTTTTTCTGTAAAATTTTAGACTCAATTGCTGAATATCAGGAGTGCTTTTGTTAAAATTATTCAACAGATCGGTTTGTTCTTGAAAAAAGTCCAAGGTAAAATGCATAGGAATTTCTACTCTGAACCTTCTAAGGGAGGCCATGATCGAAAAGTAATGTGACTCCAAAAGACTTATTTTACCCCCGAATGCAATCAAATGATGGGTATGAATGGGGAGAAAAGTCAGGCAACTGAGTGATTCCTCTGGAACAGCCTTGAAGCTGGAGAAACATTTCCCGTCAAAATTAATCATCAAAAAAGAATTAGGCAGAACCTAGAACTTGTTTCAGGTCAAAAATCAAACTATTCCAAAGGAGTTTGGATTCATCCAATTCATCTTCATCAGCAAAATCAGAGACAACCAAAGAGACATCTTTTGTAATTTCATCAACTTCAATCTTAAATTCAAAATAATAATCGGCATCATCTTCTTCGCCATTGTCCCATTGAAATCGGATTCTTTCATTGGATTTATTTTGAATCAATTTTGCCTTTTCTTCCGTATCATCCCAAATAAAAAGGAAAGCTTCACCTCTAGAATTGACGTTGTCGGCAAACCACTCTGACAAACCAGAGGGAGTGGAAAGGTATTGATATAACAACTGAGGAGATGCCTGAAAATCATACTCTACAGAAAAGAAGGTTTTTTTACTCATAGAAGTGAACATTTGTTGGTAATATATACAAAAAAGTTTAGGTGTCGTCCAAAGTGCTAATTTTTTTTGAAAGTTCAAAGGCTCACTAAAAATTATAATTTTATATTTGCCCATCGAAAATGGCGAGGTAGCTCAGCCGGTTAGAGCGTCGGATTCATAACCCGGAGGTCGGGAGTTCAAGTCTCCCTCTCGCTACAATCACAACTCATTGGTTTTCATTTAATTAAATCCGAAAATCAATGAGTTTGTTTTCCATAATAAGAGCGACAGAATACGATTTAAAAAGCAAGAGCAGCTAGTCCTATCACAAAGGATATCACGATGTTTTTTCTGTCAACTTCAAATTCATCGCTTATCCCCGATTTTATCAAAGATTGTAATTGTTCCCAATTAATTTTGATTTCCGTCTTTAGGTTGTCCCATTTGTAAGAACGAAAGTCTAAATATCCGCTGTATTGCGCCTCCCAAACGTTAGTAATGGGATGCCGCTCTTCCTTGATGATTCGCAGTTCAGCATTCACCCCATATACGTCATAAATGGTTTTGATAAACTCAGCGCCTTTTTCGATAAAAGTAAGTCCTGCGGAAAACTTTACCATTATCCCGTGGTACTTATTGTGTCTGGCAAACTCCTTCTGATCTTCTTTCCACCCTATAGGTTCCTCGATTATCAATCGTCCCTGATCCTTGTGTTACAAGGTGTAACGAACTCGATCATTAAGGGATGGTATATTTATCATGGATGTAAAAGTACAAAGAAATAAATTTATTTAGAATAGCTCTAGATAATGTACTTTAAATCCTATTTATTGTGGAATTGCTAAATTTATATTCCAAACTTTAAAAACCTACTTATGAAACAGTCCCTTATGGCTTTACTAATCTTTGTCAGTTGTGTCAAAGACGAAATCGCAACAGAAAACCCCTTTGTTGGTGAATGGAGGGGACTTTACTATATGCTTCAAGACCCACAAACGCAGAAGTTCGTAAAGTTTTATGACGATTGGAATGGTGGGGTTACGGATAGCTACAAACCTCAGACTTGTTCCCAAGGGGTTTGCGACAATGGTGATTCGTTTTATCCAAAAAACGTGGGAAGTTTCCTCTGGGAGGATAGGAAAATAACAAGTTTTTTTTATAAAGACTACGGCTTTGCTACTTTTTTCACTTACGTTGAACATGAATATGAGTTTGAAAAAGTGAACGATTCTTCCTACAACTTAAAATTTTATGAAACCAGAATTGGTGTTGAGAACATTATAGACGATAAGATAGTCGATAAGTACGACAGCATCATATCCCCTCCAAGATATTCAGGGGATGATATTTATGTTGTAGCGGGAGACACAATAAAGCGCTACGCTTCTCTTAATTCTTTAGACCATAGATTTGAACACCCCTTATACCACCGTTCTTATCTTGACTTTTGCCATGTTTATGTTGTTTTAAAATAAAAACCTCTCCGAAGAAGGGCTTACCTATACGGTTCAATATAGGATTTGCGTAATAAATATCAAATAATTGAAAGAACCTAAATCTTATCGGCACAAACTTCAATTCTTTGCGCCAAATCAAGTAATGCGTTTTTAAGTGTTTGACTTTCTTTTTCCGAAAATTCTGTTTCAGATTTATTACCGTCAAATCCGTTCATTTTTTGGCTTAACCAACTCCTTGACTTACCAAAATATTTTTTTGAAATATTAGCCCATGAAATATCAACTATAATATCTCGCATTAAAACTTTCATCACTTGTTTTTTTTCTGTGATTTCCATAACTTTTAAATTTTGCCCCTCCGTAGAGGGACGTTTTTTTAATTAATTAACTTGTCTAATAAGTATTGAATGTAAATTTCTAATTCAATAGATCTTGGATAGGCTTTAGATAGGCTTTGCTGTAATTCCTAATGGAATCAATCAATTCCCATTCTGTGTATGTTAGTTCTTTTTTTATTATATCTGATTAATTATTACAATGTAAATAAAATAAACATTTGTTTAATAAACGAGTCTTTTGTTGTTGTTGTTTTTTATATAAAACCCCTCCGAAGTTGGGCTGAGTGTAAAGAGTGTGTAAGGATTTTCTCGGCGGTTTTTACTTTTTTCAGATTCTAAATATGATTTTTTAAGATCTTAATCCTGATAATATCTTTGGTGTGGGCACAAAAAAATTATGTATTAAAAATTCCTAATATTAAAAACCTACTTATGAATCATTTACTTTACCTCTCACCAAATGATGCCTTCTTAGATTTTTTAGGGTAGCTCGAATCTTTTTAATTTGGTGATTTCTATTGTTTTTAAGATAAACTTGAATTACTTGTTTTAAAAGATTTGTTCGTTTATGTGAATTAATAGATTTTATAATATTTATTAATTGATAAAAACGCATATTAATTCTTGTAAATTTGATTAAATTCAATCGTTAAATCTTATCAAAATGAAACACATAAACATTTCCTTATTATTATTTCTATTGACAACAATAAGCATCAACGCCCAAAAAACCTCGCTCTTCAACGGAGAAGATTTGAGTGGATGGAATATCCACGGGACCGAACTATGGTATGTTGAGGACGGTTTATTGGTTTGTGAAAGTGGTCCAGAAGCAAAATACGGTTACCTCTCTACTGAAAAATTTTACGATGATTTTATTCTTACTTTGGAATTCAAACAAGAAGCTAATGGGAACAGCGGTGTATTTTTCCGTTCAACATTAGAAGGCACCAAAATTAGTGGTTGGCAGGTAGAAGTTGCCCCACCTGGAAGTAACAGTGGTGGTATTTACGAATCCTATGGAAGGGGTTGGCTGATCCAACCCGACCCAGAAAAAGACAAAGCTCTAAAAATGGGGGATTGGAATCAAATGAAGATCAAGGTAGTCGGTAACAAAGTGACCACTTGGATTAACGGTACTCAAATGATTTCTTTTTCGGATGAGAAAATCGGCCAAGGCAAAGGATCCATTGCACTACAAATCCACGATGGAGGGGGTATAAAAGTAAAATGGAGAAAACTAAAGATCAAAACACTTTAGCCCAATTTCTTTGTAAGCGAAGTTTTATTTCCAATCTATTTCAGTCGCAGGATGGTACTTAACTTCTAAGGCTTCCAAAAGTCGACCGTGAAAGGAAAGTCTATGGGCATAATCCTCCCATTTTCTTTGTGAAGCATTCGTCCATCCGATTTCGGCATGACCAATGATTCTTGGGAAAGCCATAACAGCAATGTCATCAAAATCCTCAATGGTTTCCGTCCAAAGGGGAGCTTCCAGACCAATAATTTGATCAGGAACTAGATTTGGAACTAAGTTTTTAGGATCCCAATCATAGGCCTTTTTAAGGGGTAAATATCCCGCCCATGAAAGGCCCAAAGGGGTGATACTGTCATACTTCATGTCCAAATAATTATAGGAAGCTGCGGACATCAATATTTTTGATTTTTTGGGAATCACTTTGGAAAAATCTTCAGTTTTTGCCCAATATTGCAAAAGAGTTTCCTCAGGGATCTTGGCAGTGATGAGTTCATACCATCCCATGGGGATTTTATTGTATTTTTTGACGATGGCTAGCGTTCTATCCATAAAACGATTAAAATCCTTCTCGGGGGTAACATGGGATTCATCGCCTCCAATATGAAAATAAGGACCCGGTGACATTTCACTGATTTCTCGGATCACATCGTCTACGAAAGCATAAGTCACTTCTTTGTCGACGCACAAGGTTGAAAAACCTACCTCAATACCAGTATATAGCTCTGTAGCTTTATCATTGCAGTTCAGCTCGGCATAGGATGCCAATGCAGCATTGGTATGACCAGGGAGGTCAATTTCGGGAATTATTGTAATGAATCTATCGGCAGCATACTTGACAATCTCTTTGAAATCCTCTTGGGTATAAAAACCACCTTCTCCTCCTCCCACTTGGGTTTGTCCTCCGATTTCAGTCAGTTTTGGCCAAGATTTGATCTCAATACGCCAACCTTGATCATCGGATAGGTGAAAATGTAAAAAATTGATTTTGTAAATGCTCAACAGATCAATATATCTTTTGACATCAGCAACCGAAAAAAAGTGGCGGGCAACATCCAGCATTGCACCTCTGTATCCATAGGTGGGTTGGTCAGTAATTTCGCCTCCAGGAAGGGACAAAAATTGACTTTCCCCTTGAAGCTTACTAAGAACGACTAACTGCTCTAAAGTTTTTAATCCTCTAAAAACTCCCTCAATTGATTTCCCCTTAACCGTAATTTCATTCGAAGCTATTACTAGTTTATAAGCCTCCTGATCTGAACTAAAACCCTTATCAATTTCAAATGTAATTGCACCATTACTATCGGTGGCATCAACAGCATAAAGCAATTCCTGTTGGGTGTGTTTTTTCCAAAAACTTATAAAGTTTTGCGTTATTGGATTGAGTCGCTCGTCTGCGCCTATGGTTCTTACAGATCGAATTACATCAAGAGGCATAACAACATCTGAGGTCACTACTGATGATGGAAGAGGAATCAGAGGAGCCTCATCCAATACATAAATATGTTCTGGAGGATTACATGCACTCATCGTGACGAGTATAAAGCTGGAAACAAAAAATATTTTTTTTATAAAATTTGACATATTGTCAGATTAAAGCAAATGTTGAATTAGATTTTTGGTGGCCATTATGCCCTCTTTTTCTCCTAAACGGCTGCCTTCATATTCAACACCAATATAGCCATCGTAATTGTTTTCTTTTACAATTCCCATCATCCTAGCATAATCGATTTTTGTTTCATTTCCATTGTCGTCAAAATCATAGGATTTGGCACTTACGGATTTTGCGAAGGGCATCAGCTCTGCAACACCTTTGTACATATCATAACTTTCTTTACAACCAGAGTCATTTCCCCAACCACTAGAAATACAAAAGTTCCCGAAATCTGGAAGAGTACCACAATTGTCAAGATTGGTTTGTTTCATAACTTTAGCCAATAAGGCAGCGTTGGAAGATAGTCCACCGTGATTTTCAACGATTACGTTGACTCCCATGGTTTTAGAAAACTCACACAAACCTGTAAGCCCCTTTACAGATTGATCAACCCATTTCTGAGAGTCTTTTTCACCTGCTAGATTAACCCGAATCGAATGACAACCGATTTCAGCGGCCAACTCAACCCATTTTTTGTGTTGTTCAATGGCAGTCTTGATTTCCGCTGAAGAAGAGTCTGCAAGGTTACCCTCTACATCAACCATTATCAACACATTGGAAATATTATTGTCTTTTGCTCGTGAATTCAGTGTTTTGGCAAGACTACTCACATTTTTGCTAGATGTTGTTCCATTTTTGAGTTGATCAAAATAAAATTGATTTACATACTCTATTCCCTCAAAACCCATAGCAGAAGCGTGAATTGCAAAATCCATGGCATCTTTTTTTCCTGAGAAAAAAGATTTATTCATAGACCATTGGGCTAAAGAAATTTTGTTTTTTACAATATTATTGTTTGAAAAAAGTGGAGTTGGCAAAGCCATCCCAAGCGCAGTAAATCCTGTTAAGGATATAAATTGATTACGATTCATGAGTGTTATTATTTGGATATAAAAGATAATATTTTCATTTGAAATCACCCTAAAAATTTCAAAATTATTACTCTAATAGTTTGGTTTCAATAGATTTACACTTTATTCCCTTTTGTGATTTTTAAAAATACCCTCGATTCACTTGGTCAAGCTTTATGGATAAGAATCCGAATTGTGGTATTTAATAATCACTTTTTTAATCAATAATTACCCATATATATTGGAGGGTAATTGTCCTAAATCCTAGATGTATAAATCCAACGGTTAAGTAATAAGATTCTCAGCTACAGGAAGTTTTTAGAATAATTTTTCTAAAAATGGTAGCGCTTGAACAATTCCATGGCCTGATAATCAGAAAGGCCTAGGTTTCTGTATTTTATTGCACTCAAACGGTTTCTTTCCTCAGCACGTACCCAAAACTCACGGTCGTCACTTCCTTGGAACATGACACTATCTTTTTGGGATTGGTGATAAAATATAGCTTTGCGTTTTCGTAAAACTTGGTCGGGACTCATGGGAACGGCCATTTCTATTTCGTGTACTTCGAATTCTTGCCACGCTCCTCTGTAGAGCCATACCCAACAATCCTTCATAAAGGGCGCTTCTTTAAGTTCAATTATGGAGTCAAATAGAATATTCAAACAAATGCGGTGGGTTCCGTGAGGATCGGCCAGATCACCAGCAGCAAATATTTGGTGGGGTTTTACCGTTTCGATCAATTGGTTGGTAATGTCAATATCGACTTGAGAAGGGGGGTTTTTCTTGATTTTACCACTCTCATAAAAAGGAAGATTTAGGAAATGAACTTGGTCGTCGGGAATTCCGATATAACGGGTAGCCGCCAAGGACTCTCTTTTTCTAATGGTTCCTTTTAACTTTCTCAAAGCCAAAGAGTCTATGGTGTTTTTGTCTTTGTGCAACAGTTCCTTTTTGATCGCTTCATAGACTGTGGTGTCATGGCTAACATCAGAGATTACCTCGATGTACTTTAGTGCTTCTTCATCAGATACTGCAATGTTTCCAGAAGTTTGGTAGGCCACATGAACCTCATGGCCTTGAGAAACCAACCGATCAAAAGTTCCTCCCATCGAAATTACGTCATCATCGGGATGAGGACTGAAAATAATGGACCTCTTTTTATCTGGCGTATGACGTTCGGGTCGATTGCTGTCGTCGGCATTGGGCTTTCCTCCTGGCCAACCTGTGATGGTGTTTTGTAAACGATTAAACATTTTAATGTTCAGCTCGTAATAATTACCCTCCAAATTCAAAAGCTCAGACATTCCATTTTGATTGTAGTCTTCCTCGGTGAGTTTTAGAATGGATTTATCTGTTTTTTCGCACAACCAATAAACCGCTTTGCATTGATTGGAAAGATCTCTCCAATCACAGTTTCCAGTAATCCAAGGGGTTTTAATTCGAGTCAATCCCGAAGTTGCCTGTTGGTCCAAAACCAAAGTGGTATTATTGTGCTCCTGAAGGTAGGTGGTAGGTATGGTGGGAGTTATATTGCCTTCAATTGCTTTTTGTATGATTTCACTTTTGTTTGTTCCCCATGCCAAAAGAACAATTCGCTTGGCCGAAAGTATGGTTTTAATGCCCATGGTAATGGCCTTTCTAGGGACATTTTCAATACCATAAAAAGCTCCAGCAGCATCATAACGCGTAAGATGATCTAGGGTGACCAAACGGGTTTGTGAATTAACATTTGAGCCTGGTTCATTGAAACCAACATGCCCAGTTCTTCCAATCCCCAACAATTGAAAATCGAGTCCTCCCAAATCGGCTATCTTTTTTTCATAAGCTTTACAGTAGTCTCTTACTTTTTTTATTTCTAATGTACCAGAGGGAATATTGATGTTTTCGGCAGGAATATCAATATGGTCAAAAAGATTTTCATGCATAAAAAAGTGATAACTGTTGATGTCATTGGGTTTTAGCCCGAAGTACTCATCGAGGTTAAACGAAATCACATTTTTAAAACTCAAACCTTCCTCTTGATGAAGTCTGATCAATTGATTGTATACACTGATCGGGGAAGAGCCTGTTGCCAGTCCCAAAACACAAGGCAATCCTTTGGCTTGCTTTTCTTTAATTAGTGACGCTATTTCTTGAGCTACTGCTTCAGAACCCGATAAAGAGGAATCGAAAGTAACGTTGTGGAGTTTTTCAAATCGCTGCTCTTCGAAAGCTCCTGGAGACTGATATGAAATTTTTTTCTGTTTCACTGATTAGCTTAGTTTTAGAAGAATGTTTTGAAATGCAAAGATAGATGTATTTTATTAAATTTTATATTTAGAAATTATAATAGTATACCAAAAAAACACTAAAATTACACCTTCAACGAAAATTTAATTTTGTGATTATTGAAATCTGTTGCACTTCAAAAATCTCCCTTTCCAACGCTATTAAGGGAGGAGCTTCAAGGCTAGAACTTTGTGAAAATTTATTGGAAGACGGACTTACCCCATCTACAAAATTTCTCAGCTATGCTTTGGATCACTCTACCATTCCTCTTCATGTATTGATACGTCCTCGTCCTGGAAATTTTGTCTATACACTGGAGGAAATTAAAACAACCACAAAACATATCGAAATGGCCAAATCTATGGGAGCTCAAGGGGTTGTAATGGGAGCTCTCAATGAAGACCATACCCTACCCCTAAGTGTACTTAGAGACTGGGTTAAAATAGCCCATCCCTTGGACATGACCTTTCACCGAGCATTTGACCAGGTTTCCAAGCCCAAAGAATCCTTAAAAAAAATAATGGATTTGGGTTTTAACAGAGTGTTGACCTCTGGACAACAATCCACAGCAATAGCAGGGTTAGGTTTATTGGTTGAACTTCAAAATATTGCCAAAGATCAAATGGTAATTATGCCAGGTGGGGGTATCAACGATCAAAATTGCGAAAACTTTTTTAAGGAGGGTTTTAAAGAAATTCACCTTTCTGCCAAAGGATCGGACCAAATGGAGTCAGGTGAGCCCATATCGGATTTAAAAATCATTCAAAAGGTAGTGTCTTCAGCTAAAAAATTCGCTTAATCAACTGGCAACTATCGGTCAAGCAATTGATCCAACGCTTTTTCTACCAATTTGGTCATCACCTTGTAGCCATCCTCATCGGGATGTACACCATCATAACCATAGCTTTCAATTAAACCGCCATTACCGTCGGTCATGGCACTGAAATAATCCAAATAATGAATTTTATTTTCATTACAATAGTCTTGGATCATTTTGTTTAGTTGTGGTATTTTGACATCGGGACGCTTTCCCTTTCTCCAGGGATATTCTGCGGCAGGAACGACAGAACATAATATCACTTTTATGTCGTGTTGTCGCGCCAATTCGGCCATTGAAAACAAGTGCCCCGCTACGGTTTCCAAATCCTTCAGGGGAGTATTCCCTGCTATGTCGTTGGTTCCAGCCAAAATGACGACAACTTTGGGTTGATGTGCAATTACATCCTGTCGAAAACGCAGTAACATCTGAGGAGTGGTCTGACCACCAATTCCTCTGTTGATATAAGTTTGGTTATCAAACATTTCAGGCATATAGGATGCCCAGCCTTCGGTAATGGAATTACCCATAAACACCACTCTATTGTCTGTATTATCCGAATCGACTTCTTTGTTTTGAGCATCGAATCGGGCCATATTGGGCCAATCCAAATGCATGAGTAACTCGGAAACATTGACCCCATCTAAGGGGGTTTTTTCTTGGCTATTGATGCTTTGCATTGGATACATTATCAATAGACATAAAAAAAAATAAATTTTATTCATCATCTGGTTTTCTAATGTTTTCAATTAATTTTTGAATTTCTTCATCGGGAGCAGGAGTAAATTTGGAAATGGTAATAGATACTATAAAATTGACCAACATGGCAAAAGAGCCAAAGCCTTCGGGAGATATACCGAACCACCAGTCTTTTTCGGATCCACCACCGAACCATCCGAATTTGAATTTGGTCATGTAAAACAACATTAACAAAATTCCAACCACCATACCCGCAACAGCACCTTCTTTGTTCATTTTTTTACTAAAAATCCCCATAACAATGGCGGGGAAGAAGGAAGCCGCCGCCAGACCAAAAGCCAGTGCAACTGTGGCCGCTACAAAGCCTGGGGGATTTATACCAAAATAAGCCGCCAACATCACAGCTCCTACTGCAGATAAACGTGCAGCAATCAATTCTTGTTTTTCACTCACATCGGGTTTGATCATTTTTTTGATCAAGTCGTGGGAGACAGAGGAAGAAATCACCAACAATAGCCCTGCTGCTGTAGATAATGCGGCAGCCAGTGCCCCTGCCGCCATTATAGCGATGATCCAATTGGGTAAATCTGCAATCTCAGGGTTGGCCAATACCATAATGTCAGCATCCACTTTAAGTTCATTGATTTGAGGATCTGCAACATATTGAACCAAACCGTCTTGGTTTTTATCATCATATGAAATCAGGCCTGTGGCTTCCCATTTGTCAAACCACTGGGGTAGGGAAGCGTGGGGTTTGTTGCTTACCGTTTCAATCAAGTTAGTTCGTGAAAAAACTGCTACGGCCGGAGCTGTAGTATATAAAATTGCAATAAAAAGCAAGGCCCATCCAGCTGACTTTCGGGCGTCGCTCACTTTTTTAACCGTAAAAAATCGAACGATCACATGAGGTAATCCTGCAGTTCCTACCATCAGAGCGGCAGTGATAAAGAAGACGTCTAGGGTTGATTTTTTTCCTGTGGTATATTCATGAAAACCCAGTTCGCGATGCAAACCATCTAGCTTATCCAATAAGTAAACCCCATCACTACCTGCGGAACCAAAACCTATTTGAGGAATCACATTCCCAGTGACCATCAATGAGATAAATATGGCAGGCAGCATAAACGCAAAAATCAATACACAGTATTGTGCAACCTGAGTATAAGTGATGCCCTTCATTCCTCCCAACACAGCATAGAAAAGGACAATCAACATTCCAATAAGGACACCTGTGGTGATGTCCACCTCCAAATAACGAGAGAAGACTACACCTACACCTCGCATTTGTCCTGCGATATAAGTAAAGGAAACGATCAAGGCGCAAAATACGGCCACCCCACGAGCTACGTTGGAATAGTAGCGATCACCAATAAAATCGGGAACCGTAAATTTTCCAAATTTTCTCAAGTAAGGAGCCAGTAAAAGAGCCAATAAAACATAGCCTCCTGTCCAACCCATCAAATAGACCGATCCGTCATAACCGTTAAAAGAAATAATCCCGGCCATAGAAATAAACGAAGCAGCAGACATCCAGTCAGCAGCAGTAGCCATTCCGTTGGCAATGGGAGGAACTCCTTTACCAGCAATATAAAATTCTCCTGTAGAGGAGGCCCTAGTGATAATCGCAATGGTGATATATAATGTAAAACTGAGTCCTACGGCAATCCAAATCCAATATTGTAATTCCATTATTTTTGGTTTTTAAATTTTTGATCCAAACGATTCATCAAATAAATATATACAAATATCAAAATGACAAAAATGTAAATAGCGCCTTGTTGGGCAAACCAAAAGCCAAGTTTGAATCCTCCCATTTGAATTTGATTAAGTCGTTCTGCCAATAGGATTCCGAAACCAAAAGAAACGGTAAACCATATGGTTAAAAGGATTACCAAATACTTTAAATTGGTTTTCCAATAATTGTTTTTATTATCCATTGTCTAGATTTAATTCGCTAAATATACAAATAAAACTGAGCTGAAAAAGTCGAAAGAATAGTGAGAAAAATAAATTCTACAGTTTGATAAAGATTTTTCTTTTGTACAACTGATGTGTTGGAATCCATATGACTAGTACATATAATAAAGCATATACAAGGGAGGCTAATTTAGGTGCAACTCCAATATTGATGGCCTGTTCTACAAATGTGGCACTTAGAGAAAATCCCCAGAGTTTTTTGCTGTAAAAAAAAGTATAAAAGATACCCGCCAGGGTATATGCAAAAATAGCATTAGTCCCAAAAACCCGAGCCATTTTAAATCGAGTTACATGGCCCTTTATGTCGACCCAGTAAACAAATAAAGCCAAGAGCAAACAACTAATCCCCCCTGTCATGAGCACAAAGGAACTGCTCCAAAGACTCTTGTTAATCGGCATAAGATATTGGAAAACATCTCCTAAAACAAGCAGGGTTCCTGCCATAAGAAAAAGCTTGAGAAGTTTGTCTTTAAGATCGGCTTTGGATACCAATATAAAACCTGCCATCATCCCCAGTAAACCACTGGCCACCGCTGGAAAAGAGCTAAGTATGCCTTCTGGATCCCAAGTTTTCTTCCACAGAAAACCAGGTAAGTAAAGTTGGTCGATATAATTCGCCCAGTTCTTCCCGGGTTCACTCAAATCGGGCATCCCTATGGTGGGTAACGGAAGATATTTCATCACCAACCAGTAAAGCACTAAAATGACAGAAGCAATAATGACTTGAACCTTTCTTTTGGTATATAAAAAAAGAAAAGCACAGATCATGAAAACAAGAGCAATACGAGGCAATACTCCTACCCAACGAATGGAACTAAAATTAAAAGATGGCCATAACCACAAAAATACTCCTACCAGATAAATTTTCAAGCTCCTCCAAAGGACTTTTTTGACCAATTGATTACGATCCAATCCTCTTTCACTTTGTTTGGTAAGAGAAAGTACAATGGAAACACCAACAATAAATATAAAAGTTGGAAATACATAATCCGTGGGTGTCAGACCATTCCAATCAGCGTGCAAAAGAGGGGCATATACATGATCCCACGAACCAGGGTCATTGACAATAATCATTGATATGATGGTCAATCCTCTTAATATATCCAGAGATAAAAGTCTGGTGTTTAAATTTTCCATATTCGGCTGTGATTTTTTAAATGTAATAAAAATTAGGGATATCTAAAATTTTAGAAGTTTTTAGAATAAGCATCGTTTGGTCATTTGATTTTTCGGAAAGTTTAGAACTTTCATTAGGTTTTGAAAATCAATAAAGGCCTCTACGAAAGTTTGGCAAATGATTAGTGTAAACCAAGGATTAAGTAAATCAGAGTAATTTCATAACTTAATAAAGTTTTTTAATCCAAATCTCAAGAACTAAACCTTTTTTTTATGCCCAAAATCAATATTTCCAAATCTATAATTATTAAAGAAAAACCAAAAAAAATCTACGATATTATCAGTGATTTCGGTCAATGGCAAACATGTTCTCCATGGTTATTGGCAGAGCCAGATTGTAAAGTCCATACCAGCAAGAATGGATCTTTGTATCATTGGCAAGGAGATATTGTAGGGGAAGGTAAGATGAGGATTTCAGAAAAATCTGACAAGCACGACTATCTCAGTGCCGAATTGGAATTTATAAAACCTTGGAAGTCAAAATCTATGATTTATTTTCACTTGGTTGAAAAGTCAGAGGGTACTGAAGTCAAATGGACAATGGACGGAGGCTTACCTTTTTTTCTTTTTTGGATGAAAAAATCGATGGAAGCTTACATCGGTGAAGATTACCATCGGGGGTTAGGTCTGTTGAAGGATTGGATAGAAACTGGAAAAACCAATTCAAAAATAGATTTTTTGGGAATTCAAGAACTTGAAGCATGTGAATTCATTGGAATCAAAAGGAAATGTTCTACTTCAGAAATGGGGCAATGTATGGAAGATGATTTTAATACCTTAGTGACAGAATGCCATAAAAATTGGGAAAAACTAATCAGTGGTTTTCCATTCTCTGTATATCACAAATTTGATGTAGTCAAAAAAAAAGCAGTTTATACTGCTGCGATTCCTGTAATCAGCATCCCAGACGATATTTCCTCTTACATGATCTCGGGAAAACGCCCCGCATTGAAAACCTATGGATTGATTCATCTTGGGCCATACAGGCACATTGCCAATGGTTGGGCAGCATTGGTAATGCATTTAAGAGCCAAGAAGTTTAAACCCTCCAAAAAATATCCTCCAATAGAAATTTACTTAAACAGTCCTAAGGATACAGACGAATTGAAGTTAAAAACAGAGATATTATTTCCAGCAAAGCTTAGTTGATTCTTTTAAGGATAAAAATCAAGAAAAACCAAAATGGAGAAGGTGTTGTTTATGGCTTTCCTTTAATATCATCTTAAAACTGTTGCCACTGGTGAATATCCTTATTAATCGTTCATTTAAATTCAGGCGATCTTTATTCTTTACAGAAAATATTCAATAGCTTTGAGTGTTTATTAATTCACTTGCTGTTGGTTCTTCAATCCGCTGTCCCCTACCTGAGTTTTGCTTTTTTGATCGCTATGGGTTGTGCATTGTTATTAGGCATCGCAAAGTCCGGGATCAAAGGTTTGGCAGTATTGATCGTTACAGTTCTGGCATTGGTCTATGGAGCCAAAGAATCAACTGGAATATTGATGCCCTTGCTCATCTGCGGAGACATTTTTGCAGTAATCTATTACAAGCGTCACGTAAAGTGGGTGTATTTGATCAAACTTCTGCCTTGGATGGTATTGGGTGTGTTGATAGGAGTTATTTTGGGTAAAGACTTACCGGAAGATCTTTTTAAATCGGGTATGGCCACCATCATTCTGATCAGTGTGGCCATGATGTACTATTGGGAACGTAAAAAAGACAGGAAAATACCTACCCACTGGAGTTTTGCAGCACTAATGGGAATGATGGCTGGATTTACTACCATGGTAGGTAACTTGGCTGGTGCCTTTTCCAATATCTATTTTTTGGCCATCAAATTGCCTAAAAATGAATTTATAGGAACCGCAGCATGGTTATTTTTCATCATCAACCTTTTCAAGGTTCCTTTTCACATTTGGTCTTGGGGCACCATCAATTGGGTTTCATTTCAAATCAGTATAAGTTTGATTCCTGCCGTAATCGCAGGTTTTGGTTTGGGTGTTTATCTGGTCAAAAAAATCAACAATGAAAAATACCGAAAACTGATCCTTATCCTGACGGGCCTCGGGGGGTTGGCAATATTGTTACAATGATTATTTTGCGACGTTTACCGCTCGTGTTTCTCGTATAACGGTCACCTTTACCTGTCCGGGATAGGTCATGTCGGTTTGAATTTTTTGAGAAATCTGAAAGGACAGTTCAGCCGATTGATCATCGGTGACCTTTTCACTCTCAACAATAACCCTAAGTTCGCGACCCGCTTGGATGGCATAGGCTTTATTAACCCCATTAAAGTCATAAGCAATATTTTCCAAGTCTTTTAGACGTTGTACATAACTGTCCAAGACCTGTCGTCTTGCTCCGGGTCTGGCACCCGAAATGGCATCACAAACTTGGACAATAGGCGAGAACAAGGAAGTCATCTCGATTTCATCGTGGTGGGCGCCAATGGCATTGCAAACTTCTTTATTCTCTCCGTATTTCTCGGCCCATTCCATCCCTAAAATGGCATGGGGAGTTTCTGTTTCTTCCTCAGGTACTTTACCAATATCATGTAGGAGTCCGGCACGTTTAGCCAATTTGGGGTTCAAGCCCAGCTCTGAAGCCATCACTCCACATAATTTGGCCACTTCTCTAGAGTGTTGCAACAGGTTTTGGCCGTAAGAGGAACGATATTTCATTCGTCCAATGATTTTGATCAATTCGGGATTAAGACCGTGAACGCCCAAGTCGATAACGGTTCTTTTTCCAACTTCCACAATTTCGTTTTGTATTTGTTTGGTAGTTTTGTTCACCACTTCCTCGATTCTGGCGGGGTGGATCCTACCATCGGTTACCAGTCGATGCAGAGACAAACGAGCTACTTCCCTTCGAACTGGATCAAAACAAGAGAGAATAATGGCCTCTGGGGTATCGTCAACTATAATTTCAACACCAGTAGCAGCCTCAATTGCACGGATGTTTCTTCCCTCTCTTCCTATGATTCTTCCTTTGACATCATCTGAATCCAAATTGAATACAGACACACAGTTTTCAATTGACTCCTCTGTTCCGATTCGTTGAATGGTGTTGATAATGATTTTTTTAGCTTCTTGTTCAACTGTCAATTTCGCTTCTTCTAAGCTCTGTTGGGCAAAGGCCATTGCTTCCGACTCTGCTTTCTTCTCAAGGGAACTGATCAATTCTTTTTTGGCTTCATCAGCCGATAAACCTGAAATGGTCTCCAGTTTTTCTACTTGAATTTTATGAGAAGCCTCAAGTTCTCTCTGTTTGACGTCTAACTTTTCCAAACGTTTTTGTAGGGATTCATTTTTTTGTTCCAGTGAATGAGATAGATTCTTATTGCGGTTGAGGTCATTATTGAGTTTGTTTTCTTTATCTCTCAATCGGCTTTCTAAATCAGAGATTTTCTTTTCCCGTTGAAAAATTACCTTTTCGTGATCTGACTTTAACTCAATGAAGCGTTCTTTAGCCTGCAACATTTTTTCACTCTTGATACGTTCTGCTTCTCTTCTGGATTCATTGATGATTTCTTTCGCCTCAACATTGGCATCATCAAGCTTTTTTGTGTTTTTTCTACGCTGAATAAAGATACCCAAGCCGACCCCAATCAGAATTGCGATGGTGATGAAAATTATCATGTTAGTATTTACTTCCATTTGGTTGGTTTTAAATAATTAAAAAAGCCTGTATCGGCAAAGAGTTTTTGTATAAACTCCTAAATAAACAGGTTTGAGGCTACACAACTGATCAAGGATCTGCTCAAGGCAGCTTGCTTTTACAATCATAACTCACCTCTTCTAAATTAAAGCTCGTTG